>Ga0209506_1000173_pt1 | contig 95032 bp, 143 predicted proteins | sample AD_JPNHG2_MetaG_FD_184409 | JGI IMG/M metagenome (GOLD analysis project Ga0209506, IMG submission 184409) | Active sludge microbial communities of municipal wastewater-treating anaerobic digesters from Japan - AD_JPNHG2_MetaG (SPAdes) (version 2) | ecosystem: Engineered > Bioreactor > Anaerobic...
TTGATAAAAAGAAAATAGAAAAATCATATGAAAAATATTCACAAATTATATCATATAATTGTGGTGTTGTTGGTTTTAGAAATATGGAATTTTTTAATGAATATCTTCTTAATGTAAAAAAAATGATTGATTTGATAAATAAAGGAATTTTAAAAATAAAAAATCAATCAAATTATATTGAACAATTTACATTATATTCATTATCTCAAAAATTAAATAAAAAAATATATGAAGTATTGCCAGAAAGCGATATATTAAAATATGGATACAATCAAACAGGTAATATGCATGGTTATACGCATTTATTGGGTAAAAATAAATATGTTGGTAGTTTTATTGTACTAATAAGAAATAAAATAATAAAAAATTTCCCAAAATATAAAAAAAATATAGAAATGTTTGAAAATTCATTAAATGATTTTGATTTTATGACAATTAAACATAAAGACGAAAATAAATTTTTAAAAAGTTTTAATAATAAATGAAAATATTTGAAAAACATATTGAAATAATAAAATTTTTGGTAAATAATATTAATATTAACGATTTTTTTATTGCTGGTGGTATTGCTGATTATTATCACTTTAATAAATTGGGTTATGACACAAATTTAGTGGTTGGTGATGTTGATATTGTCATTTTCAAGAAAAAAACATTCAATGAAATTAAATCGTTGTTTAGTAATGTTAAAATTAAATTATTTGAAGAACATTCATTATTTTATTTAAACGATAATTTAATTTTAGATGTTTTTTTTAATAAAAACAATCAAGAAATGGAATTGGTTGATTGTTTTAATATGGAATTTAATATAGAAACTATTGATTCTAGAATTAAATTATTAAATAATTTCACAAATAATTTATTGGATAAAAAACCAATGTATAGAAAAAATTTAAAATATTTAAAAAAATTAGTATACTATGGATTATAATATTTTATATGTTTTTAAAACAGAAAAAAATATCGAAAACAATATTTCTGATAAAATAATTTTTTTGGTATATAGTATATTATTAGCAAACGCATTTTTAAACTCAAATATTGTATTATATACCGATATGAATGGAATGTATGTTTTTTCAATGTTACCGATTGATGTCAAAATTCAATTTAATAGAAATATAGATGAAATGATAAAAACGGTGAAAGAAAAACAAAAAGAACCATATTTATTATTAAATTATAATAATCATTTAAAAGAAAATTTAAGATATAATAATAACATTAAATTAAGACAAAAAGGATTGGAAATAAATATTGATGATGAAAATTTTGAAAATGTTGATGTTAACACCATAAAAAAAAGATTAAAAACCCTTTTAAATTTTAATTATGACGAATTACTTAATAGAATCAATACAATATTATAATGATAACAGGTATTACTAAAAATAGCAGATTAAATGAATTGAAAAAATATAGATTAACTAATATTTTTGAAGAACAATATTTTGGTAATGGTAATTTAAATAATGATGGTGTTGATTTTAATAATTCAATATCTGGTGTTTCGGTTGTTTATTTTATTAATAGTATAAAATATATAGATAATTTAACAGGAAATACAACATATTTTGAATATATACCCCAAACAAATCTTAATGATTATGTTGATAAAAATTATTATAAAGATTTAAATAAGAAAAATGTAATAAATAAATCAAAAATATATAATGATGTATTTATAGAAAGACAAGAAAAATCAGCATTTGTTGATAATCATAAACTTCAATTTATTGATAATCTTTTAGATTTATTAACATATGCAAGTGGAAAATATTTTAATATTGTTGATAATAATAAGTATAATTAATTTTTTAATATGGGTTGTGGTGTATATGGAATAACAAGACCAGCAGATGTTAATATTAATGATATTGACATTTTTTATAATTATGTTCCTGATAGAGAAACTGAAAACAATAATATTTTTAGATTAAATTCTTCAGATTTATTATCATATAATTATTTACCTGAAGAAGAATGGGAATATGATGATGATGAACATAATAATATTTTAGAAGGTTTATATAATTTAAAATTACCAGCAACAATATTTAATCAGTTGGGAATATATACAATTTATATAAAACCAAAAAGTTTTATTGTTAATATAAGTGATGTTGCACCATTATCAGCATTACCAAGCATAAGAGGATTAATTATTGATGTTAACAAATTACCCGAAGGATTAAGAGGAAATAATGCAATGCAAGGTTATCGTGTTGAATATATAAACACATTAACCAATAATAAGATAAGAAATGTTGTTAGATATATTGTTAGTTCTAATAGGGTTGTACCAATAAATGAAAATGTTGGTAATACTAGTCAAAAAGCAACAAGATATAAATTTGATGATACAGGTTCGTTGTTATTTCTTCAATTAACCCCAAGTAGTTCAACAGATATTAAACCAAATCTTTCTCCATATATTGGAATACCTAATCAAGATATTATAATATCAAATACCTTTTTTAATCCTGTTGTTATTGAAGTTGAACTTGTTGAAAATACAATAGATACTTTATCCGATTTAATTGGTGGTGAACAAATTAAAGATGTCGATAATGGTATTTTAACATATTATGATAAAAATAGGGTGATTACAAAACAATTTAATATTTTTGAAATAAAAGATGATATTGGAAATGTTTCATTATTTGAAGTTAAAGAAAAGAGAACAAATATTGATGCAAGTCAAAATTTTGATGATGTTATTAGTGAAATACAATAATTTTTAATTTCTTATTATAATATTTAAATCCCAACTAATTGTTTGGGATTTTTTTGTTTATCGTATTTATAATAAAATTATTATTTGTGGCAAAAGTAAAAGTAGTTAATCGTAATTTAAGTTCTAATTTAACTGGTGGTAATTTTACTGATACTCCATCCAATACAGTATTTTCATTTGGTTCTTTTAATGTAACATCAAATTTTGAGGATAGAAAAGTTATTGATTATTCAAAAACTTTAACAACCTTTGTTCGACCAGTTACATTAGAAACAATGGATTTAACAATAGAACAATCCGAATTATTATATAACATATCAACAAATTTAGTTCTTAATTTAGATAATTCTAATTTAAATACCTTTGTTAAATTTGGTTCAACTTATGAATTTTTACGTGTTTCAATTGAAAATATAATATTAAAATATCCTGCTAGTTTATATGTTAATAATAAAAAAAATAACACTACTTATAAAAATGGTAACTATGATGAAGAATTAAACCAATCTACTTTTTCAATTCCGATAAGTTCAATTAACAATTTATTTAATTTAATAATTTCAACCGATAATAATGAAGTAAATGATGAAAATATATTGAAAAATTTAAATTTATCGTATAATGATTATGTGATAACAACAACAGAATCAAACAAACAATATAAAGTAATTGGATTTTCAGGTTTCTCAAAAACAAAACTTTTTATCACTATAACTGTTGAAGGAAATCCTTTAAATATTATAAATAATAATGAAGATGGTAGTATAGAATTTCATATAAAACCAAATAATTTAAAATTTGAAGAATTTAGAGCAAAATTAAAACCATATGAAAAATATATTTTATCTGAACGTGTTGAAGACGATGGTTTTAGTTTTATTTTAAAAAATCCAACTTTATTGGATAATGGTGAGATAATTTATGTAAACACATCAATATTATGGTCAACTAGTGATGGTTATAATATTGATATTGATAATTCCTTATATAGAAAATTTTTGGAAATTGTTTTAAGTATTGGTAGTAAATATGATTTAATAAAAACAGATTTAATAAATAGATTTTTAACTCCAAGTTCTTTAAAAACATATGATTTAACCGAAAATAAAAAAATGATTAAATTGCTTAGATTATATGGTTGGGAATTTGACCAAATTAGGCAATTTATTGATTCGTTAGTTTATATTAATAAAATTTCATACGATAAAATTAATTCAATTCCAAATCAATTGATTGCAAATATGGCAAAAACTTTAGGTTGGGAATATTTTTCATTGGTTAATGAAAAAGAATTAATGGAAAGTTTTTTAACGATAGATGAAAACGAAAGAAATTTAAATAAAGATTTATTACCAGCAGAAGTTGATTTAGAATTATGGCATAGAATTTTAAATAATACTAACTATTTTTGGAAATCTAAAGGAACTCGTGAATCAATAAAATCAATGTTTTTATTGATTGGAATACCAGAACCGTTTATTAATATAACAGAATATGTTTATACTGTTGGTGGAAAAATTAATCCAAATACAGTACCATTTTCAAAAAGAGATTTTCCAACAAATTCATTACCCTATGATAATTTTGGGTATCCAAAAGCACCACTTGAAACTAATGATTTTTATTTTCAAATTTCTGGTGATTTGGATTCTGGGCAAAAATATTTGGATGTTTTTCGAATGGCGGGTTTTAATCTAAAACAAACAATTGATAATAAAAAATCATGGATACAAACTGGTTCAACAATAAGAATTCATAACACAACACCACAATATTATCAAGAAGATAATAGATTGATTATTAACACAAAAGAAGTTGATGTTGCTTTAGATACTGCACGAGGTATTGAATATGATGTGTTTACATATGTTAAAGATATCGATTTTCCTGCAAATAATTCAAGATATGCTTTGTCATATTCATATGTTAATGTTGTATTAAACGAAAACGCTAATGGTATATTTGATTTACCAATTAATTATACATATGAAGGTGATATTGAAGTAAGATATAATGGAATATTATTAAACCCACCAAAAAGTGGAAATACTGGTTCAACGGGTTTTACTGTAAATACATATTCTGATTATTTTATTAATAATAATAATCAATTAGTTATAAATGAATTAACAGGTTCTACTTCTTTTGATGGCGTTGTTCAAATAACATTTGTACATTCAGGTAAAACAACAAATCCCATAAATATTGTTGTTGATTATGTTGTTACTAAAATTAATATTGATATTGAACAATTTTCAAATAAAAAATTCATCAAATTACCAACAAAATCATCAGGGGATGTTCAATTGACAGTAAATGGTATTGCTTTAACAAAAAAAGGTATTGGAATAGAGGGTGATTATACATATGATGAAGAATCGAATAAGATTTATATAACAAATAAAGATGTTTATAATTATGTATTAGAAAATAAAAGCGATGTACAGATTGCATATATTAATGTTAATATTGGTAATTTAAATTCATATATTACATCAACAGGTGAAACTGTTAATTTAAAAAATGAAACAATTAAAATACATAGTTTTAATACAAGTAAAATTTATATGAATGAATCTGCTAATAAATGTGTATTAAAACTTAACTATAAAATAAAAGATGCTAAAGAAATCAAAATATTAATTGACGGTGTTGCATTAGAACCGTATAAAGATTATGATGTAAACATAATGAATCCATATGAAATATTTTTACCAAAATTTTTAAGAATTGGTATGGTTATTAGTGTTTATTATCTTGTTGGTGGTGATGAATTATTTACTCCAATTGTTTCAGATAGTTTTGATTTAGGTGATATTAGTAAATTATCATTTCTTGAATTTTTAGAATTAATTCAAAGAAAATTAATAAATGTTAGAACAAGGAAGGTTGTAACAAATTCAAAAGGTGGGTGGTATCCAACGGTTCAAAAAATATACGAAATATATCTTAAAAGAGCAAAACTTAGTCAAGACAATCCGTTTTTATCTAATGGATATACCTTTAGAAATCTTCATCCCTTTTTAAACAAATATAATGCGTTTTTTCAAAGGTTTATTGACCAAATATTGTCGGCAACAATAATTCTAAAGAAGAATGGATTGCTTGTTCGTAATAGTTTGTTTACAAGACAAAAATTTACATATAAAAGAGGTGTTAATTTATATTGGGGTATAAATAATAATAACAATTATGTTGATAAAAGAGGTTATGGGTTTTTAAAATATTTTGGTGATGATGGTGCTATGTTTAAAATAAATCAAGAATTAGAAACACCATCATTATATGTTGAAACAATAAAAGCAACAAATAGTGAGGATGATTATTATTATGATGGTGAAAATAAAAATATGGTAACACAAGAACCAATTGGTTTAAATAATTTATAATGTTTTTTTATGGGTGATAATAAAGCATATATTTGTAATTCTGGTGGTATGAACATATCTGGTCATAGTGATATTGTTGCATATGGTATTCAATATAGAAAATTGGGTTCGGATACTTGGAATGAAGAAATAGAATATAATAGTTTAACAACTAATTGCTATAGAATACCAAAAATAGAAATAACACCAAATGCTTTGTTTGAATACAGAGCAATTGTATGTGAACCATTACGTTGTGCTGTAGGTAATATTTATTGTATTGAAATTCCAGAATATTGTGGTTTAACAGCAAAACATAATGAAATCACACAAACAGAAATTATTTCTGCTGGTGGTTGTTGTATTATTGGTTATGATAAAATTGACCTTTATGGTATGGAATACGAATATATTTGTTCAAATGATATTAATTTTACTGTTGAACCTATTAATTATTCGGTATGTTCTGATGGTTATATACATATTCCATCAATTGGTGGTTGTATTAATCTTTGTATTTATGGTGAATATACAAATACATATGAAATATGTTGTGAAAATATTATTACACCTTGGGTTATTGCGGATGAACCAACATATCCTAGTCCAACAGGAATTAATCAAAAAATAATAATTGAAGAAAATATAAATCCAAATAATCAATGTGTTGGTTGCCTTATATATACGCCAACAATTGGTGATTCGAAAACAATAAAAATATATCAAGAAAAATATATACCACCAGTTGAAATTAATATAACAGGAATTACTACTTATTTTATTCCAAGCGTAGGATATCCAGATAATTGTTGTAGTCCTTATATTGGAGTAACTAAATATGGTTATTTAACACCAGTTCAAAATCCCGATGATGAATTTTGTTTTGTGTTAAATTATTGTATGTTTAGAGATAGTATATATTTAGGTTCATTAGGTCCACAAATTTTTGTTTATTGTAATGGATGTACTTATTATCAAAAAACCATATGTGATAAATTTGGTTGTAAAATTTCTTGTAATTATACTATTCCACCAATAGTAGTTAGATATGGTGATTGTTATAGTTTTATGACACATGCAATAAGTGAATGTAAAGAAAGAGAATCTGGAATTTCAAAAATTACAATCAAATCCCTTTGTGGTAGTGGATATGTATTAGGTAATGATAAAACATTAGAATCAATAGTTTGTTCGGTATATTAAATAAAATAATTAATCATGGCATGGAGTGGAACAACATTAAAGACAGGACCGTTAAGCGAAAATAAATATTCATATAGCATTACGGGTTTAACACCAAATAGTTTTTATAGATATAGGTCATTTTTTATAATTGATGGTGTTGAATATCGTGGTGATAATATATATAGTGGACTAACAAAACGAATAATTTATCAAATACCTACTATTTTAACTGGTGAAGCAAAAAATGTTGGGGATATGTCGGTTGATATTAGTGGAAACACAATAACAAATAGCGGTGGATTTGACCCATCATTAGTTTTTGAACATGGATTAATATATACCCAAAACCCAACATTAGGAAATGAAAATGAATTATTTTATCAAACCAAAAAAGATATTGTAATATCAAAACATAATGTATCTGTTAATACTATTCCGTTTTTATTTGATTTATATATTGAAAAATTAATACCTAATACGAACGTATTCTATAGAGCATATGCAAAAAATCCTTTTGGTTTTGGATATGGGGAAATTAAAACAGTTAAAACAACAAACAATATCGGCATTAAACTAATAAATGCAAGAGAGATTGATAATTATAGGTCAAGTGTTCAAATTAGTTATGTTGGTAGTCTTGGTGATTATAATGTTTTTAATAGTTTTTTAATCAATTTTAACTATCATTTAGAGGTTAGTTGTGAAAATAGTAAAATTCCTGGTAATACTTTTGATAATGAAACTAAACTTAAAATTTTTGATTATAATAATGAAGAAGAAAACGATGAAATTTTTGAGGATTCGGTTTATACTGCAATTAGAAATACACAATATAATAGTTTTGCCGAAACAATACCAAATCCAAAAGAAGGTAGTGTTACTATAAAAAGTTTAGAAGATGTTTTTATTAATTTTAATTATAATTTTGATGATGAAGATGAGGGTGTTTCATTTAGAAATACAAATGGATATATTGAACTAACATCAGTTATAGGTTATATTGGAAGCACAGAAATTCCAATAAGAATAGTTGGGAAAAATAAGTTTTCAATTAGAGCAAATCTTTCTGGTGGTAGTAGTTTTTAATATTTTTTTAAAATTTAATAATTAATGTATTTATATTAAAACAAATAAATAATATGGGATTTATTGATAAAAATGACCCAACAGTAATTAATATAAAATTAACGTCTAAGGGTAGGGAATTACTTTCACAAGGTAAATTAAATTATAAATATTTTGTTGTTGGTGATAGTGAAATTGATTATAGGTTAATTAATGAAATAAATAAAGATTCTTCAGATTATAGTGGATTTGATTCTGTTATATTAAATGCATTTGATAAAAACCCAAATATAATATCATCAATACCACGTAATTTTAATGGTGATAGTTATAATGAAATACAATCAATTCCAATAACAAATTATACTGTAGAAAATTCAATTGATTCTATTGGTTTTTTTAATAGTGGTTGCACTGGATTTATTATAGATAGTAATCATATAAAAAGAAGTGATTTGTTTGTAAAACCATCTGAAATAAATGGTGGTAGTTCATTAAATTTATATAAAGGAAATGATGGTATATTATATGATGAATTGTTGGTTGATGATTATATATTAATAATGTGGTCAGTAAATACAACAACAGCAGATAATATAAATAAAAACACACCAAATCCAATATTAATTTACAAAATTGAAGAAATTTTTGAAAATAATAATGATTATATTTTTGTTAAAGTTGATAGGGATTTACCAATTTTTAGTGGTTATAGTTCAAGTATTATAACAGGAAAAACTAATCAAGTAATTGTGTTTCCTAACAAATTAACATATAGTGGTAGTTCTGTTTTTAATATGTCGCAAACTGATTATGTTGATAATAGTGTAATTAATTTTTTAGAAAATTGTCAATGTCCAACAATTGTTTTTCCGTTTTGGAATATGTCAATAATTTTTACCGAAGAAATTATTGGAATTTCGACTAATAATTTAAAATATACGAAATTTAAAAACAAATCAATGGGTGGTTTTGTATCTTATATTCAAAATCAAAATCCAACATATAAAAAATTAGGTGTTATACATTATACCAATAATTCACCCGCAAATGTATATGGTGAGGGATTTTTATTAGATAATGTTAAATTGGAAATACCAACAATAATGTGGCATAAAAATATAACACCAAAATTAGGATTAACATTAACACCAAAAAATGGATTAAAATTATTAACTGGTGATACTAAATCTTTAAATATTAATTATTATGATTTGTGTGATAATTGGGATAATGTTGTGGGTAAAGTATTTCCCGATTTAAAGATATTTGTTATTGAAGACCAAGAATTATTATTTGCATTATCTTATAAATCAAATAGGTCTTGGACTTTACCTAATTTTAAAATTAGTTAAAATATAATATTATAATATGAAATACGATATTTATGTAACATATGCATTGATTAATAAAAAGGATGGATATTCAAGTGCAATTCACTGTAATTATATTAATAAAATAACAGTTGAAACCGATAATATTTATACATATGAATTATTGTTTGAATTTGATAAAAATGAGTTTATATTTTTAAATGATTTTAATAATGGTTTTGGTTATTGTGCAACCGATTTATATATCATATATCAAACAGTAAAAGAAAATCAACCAAGAAATAATGTTTGGAAATATAAAAACGTAACTAATCAAATTCCTGGACATGGAACTGTTAAATATTTTACTGGTAATGAATTATATAATAAAAAAATTAGAGTTGAATTAAAAAATAATAATCCATCATACACACTTAATAATCCAGATATATTATATAAATTAAAATATCCATCTAAAAACGAAACGGATAAATTATCGTTTGGTGAGGAAACATTTTTTTTGGGTAATGTAACTGCTGATATAAAGGCAGATGTTTATGTATTAGACATGTCAATTAATTTAGCATTAAACGAATTTAATTCGTCAAATAATTTAACTTGGGATGGTACATCAAGTGTATATATTAGTGAAGTTGGTTTATATGATGAAAATAAAAATTTGGTTGCTATTGGTAAACTAAATAATCCAATACAAAAAGATTCAACAATATCAAAAACAATATTATTTGCACTTGATTTTTAATAAAATACTAAAAATTTACATTTTTTTATAAAAACGTAGTATTTATTATAAAAATAAATTTTAAAATTAAATTTTATAATAAATGGCTAACGATGTAATAAAACCCAAATCAATTATAATAAATGGTTTACTACATAAAAAATTTAAAAATTTTTGTATGGGTAAATCTATTAAAATTGGTGGTATTGTTGAAGATTTAATTAATTTATATTTAAAAAGACCGAAAGAAATACAAAAATTAATAGATGATAATAAAGAAATTTAATATTAATGGAAAAATACATATGGTCTTTAGATATAAGCACAACAAATATTGGTAGTGCATTATGGAATGATAAGGGTAAATTAATTGAATTAAAACACCTTGAATTAAAAATTGATAAAAATATTCAAGTTGATAATAGAGATTTACATAAAGCGGATATTTTTAAGAAATATGCTTTAGAATATAAAGAAAAAATTGAAAAGAAATTAAATGGAAAAATAGAACATATTATTGTTGAAGAACCATTAGGTGGAAGCAATAATGCAAATACGGTAGCATTGTTATTTGGGTTTAATGGTATTTGTAGATACATATTATATAATATTTTTCAAAAATTTCCAATGAAAATTAGTGTTTATGAATCAAGAAAACTTTTTTGTACAGAATTGGTTCATACAAAAAAAATAAAAAATAAATTAGTTGAAACTTTATCATTTCCACCAGAATATCAAAAGAAAAAAAAGTTGTATATCTGGGAAAAAGTATGTAAATTAGAACCCGAAATTGAATGGTTTTATAAAAAAAACGGCAATGAACCAAAAGATATTTGTTTTGATATGTCTGATAGTTATGCTGTTGGTTTTGCTGGATTAAAAAAGTTGGGAATTATTAAATGAGATATATTTATTTAATTCAATCGTTAGATGATGGTTTTTATAAGATAGGTTTATCAAAACATCCAAATAAAAGATTGAATCAATTACAAACAGGAAATTCTTTAAAATTAAAGTTGGTTGAAATATACCAATCAGAATTTGCAAATTTGATAGAAAAAACATTACAACGAAAATATTCTTATTTAAGAATGGAAGGAGAATGGTTTAATTTAACATTAGATATTGAATTATCTTTTTTAGATGAATGTAAAAAAATTGAAGAAAATATTAAGATTTTAAAAGAATCTGGTAATTATTTCATTTAAAAAAATTTGCATGGTGTTGTAATAATTTATATTTTTGGAAAAATTTTAATATTATGACAATAGAAAGAATAGAAAAAGCAATTGAAATTATTAATTATGCTCTTGAAAATAAAATTTCTCTTAGAAAAGCGTCATTAGATTTTGGCTTTGCAAGCACATATGTAAAAAACGTAAAATCAGATGTTTATAAAAAACATAAAAAAAATAAATTAGATGTTGATTCCTTTAATTTGTTTAATAGTGCCTATTTGAATTATATTAAACAATCAACTTTTTTTACTGAAAATGAAGAAATAAAAGAAGATTCAAAAGAGGAAATCGATGTTAAATATTCTGATGATAATAATTTAAGTATTATTGAATGGAATGGTAAAATAAAAACGACAAAAACCATAAAAACATTGGATGATTTACTTAAGGAAGCAAATGTTGATTTGGAATTATGGAAAGTAAATAATTATACAATTAACAAATGGGATGTTACTAGTTGGAAACAAAAAAAACCAGAAACAATTCAAAATTGGCAAGTTAAAGCAAATTTAATAAGGAACAATAAAATTTTTCACGAAAGAAAAATTGGTGAATTGTTTATTGATATGATAAAAAATTATGAACCACCAATATTAGAAATTAATAATATTAATAAAGATTTTAAAGAAAATAATTTATTAGAAATTTCAATTTTTGATTTACATATTGGTAAATTGGCATGGGGTGGTGAAACGTTTGAAAATTATGACACTAAAATTGCAAGAAGTAGATTTTTAAGAGCAATTAAACAACTATTAGCAAGGTCTGTTGGTTTTTCATATTCAAGAATATTATTTCCAATTGGTAGTGATTTTTTTAATTCAGATACGATATATAATACTACAACAAAAGGTACTAGACAAGACGAAGATTTACGTTGGCAAAAAACATTTGATATTGGTAGTAGATTAATTGTTGATGCAATTAATTTTTTAAAACAAACGGGTGTACCTGTTGATGTGTTGGTTATACCAGGGAATCATGATTATGAGAGAAGTTTTTATTTAGGTAAATTTATTAGTGCTTGGTTTAATAATGATACACAAGTTACTGTTGATACACATGCATCACCAAGAAAATATTATAAGTTTGGTAATGTATTGTTAGGTTTTACTCATGGTAGTGAAGAAAAAGAAAGTAGTTTACCTTTGATTATGGCTAGTGATATTCCATCTAAACAAATGTGGAGTGAAACAAAGTATCATGAATGGCATATTGGGCATCAACATAGAAAAAAAACTATTAAATATGAAATTAATAAGAATAATAATTTAAATGAAGAATTAGGTGTTACAATTAGATATTTATCCAGTTTAACAGGAACAGATGAATGGTTACACAAAAAGGGATATATTGGTCAAATAAAAGGTGCAGATGGTTTCATTTGGAATGATGAAAATGGATTAATTGCACATTTAAATGTAAATATTGATAATAAATAAGTTATGGCAAAATCGGATAATAAATTATTGAAATTGGCTAAAGAAAAAACAACAACTATGAAAAAAAATGTTTTTTCTAAAAACACACCATCAAATAAAAGTGTTGTAAAAAAATCAACCCATAGAGAACGTGAACTAAAGGCTAAAAAAAAGGTTGAAGAATTATTACAAGATATACCACTTTCTATAGAAAAAAAAGATGATGATTTGTTAATAATTGATGATGATAAAAAAATGGGTATTGAATGGTTAGAAGAACAAATATCACAATTATTAGCCGAAAATGAAAAAATAAAGGAAGATTATTCAAAACTTTATGAAGAATTTCAGAAATATAAAAATTCGGAAAATAATAATGATAATTTAATTAAAAGTAAAGTAATTGAATTATTCAATGAAATACAAACAAATCATATTAATTTGGGTGTTGACCCAAATACAGGTATTGGTAATTTTAGGATATATTGCCCAGGGTTTTTAAATAGATTAATAACCTTTTTTCCCTTTTTAATTGATTTCAAAAAATATTAATTTGGATATATTAAATAAACAAAAAAACATTCTAAAAATTTTTTTTATAGAATGTTTTTTTTATTTTTGTGTCATATGGTAACAATACAAGGATATGAAATACATCCAATCCTTAATAGAATTTTTAAGGATGTCAAAGGATATTTAGAATCTGAACAGTTACAAGTATGTTGTCCAAGGTGTCAAGAATATGAAGGTTTACCATATCCTGATGGTAAATATAATCTTGAAATTAATACTGCCAAACGTGTTTTTAAGTGTTGGAAATGTGATAATCCTAACTTTTCTGGCTCATTAGGTAGATTAATTAAATTATATGGTACGAAAATTGATTATGAGGAATATAAATCATATGGATATTCTTATCAAACTAGAGAAAGTGATAATTTTAATGATGATGAAGAATTTGAATTAAAATTACCAGAAGAAATGATTTATTTTTCACAAATGAATCCTATTAATCTTGAACATTTTGAAGCATATAATTATATGGTGAATGAAAGAAAAATTAGTAGGGATTTAATTTTAAAATATAGAATTGGTTTTTGTTTAGAAGGTAAATATAGAAAAAGAATAATTGTTCCTTCTTTTAATAAAGAAGGTGGTGTTAATTATTTTATTGCAAGAAATTATGATAATGATAAAAAAAAGAAAATTATCTCATATTTAAATCCAAAAATTAATAAAGATAACATTATTTTTAATGAAGGATATATTAATTGGGATTCTACTGTTTATTTAGTTGAAGGTGTTTTTGATATGTTAAGTATACCAATTAATACTATACCAATTTTAGGTAAAAAAATTTCAACAAAATTGTTTTTAACACTAAAAAAATATAAACCAAATATTATATTATTGTTAGACTTAGATGCATATGAAAATACAATGAAATTATATTATTCATTATACAATATTTATGTGGGATGTGAAGATAAAATAAAAATATTAAAATTACCAACAAATGAAGATATTGATGAATATCGTAAAAATAATGGTTCGAATAAAATTGTTGATTTATTATATAGTGCTAGAAATTTAACAATTGATGACCAATTTGTTCTTAAAAAAAATTTTAATGGAAGATATAGAATTGATTCAAAATATAAAAAATGGTGATAAAAAATCTGAAAATAATTTATATTGTAAATATAAAACATTTTTAAAAAATTATTTAAGAAAAAAAAATAAAGAAAATTTTTATTCAGAATTTGATATTGAAGATGATGTTTCTGAAATTTTAATGCGTGTTTTTTGTAATTTACATAGTTACGATTTTAATAAATCTAAATTTAGTTCTTGGGTTATTAGTATTGCCAATAATTACGTTATTGATAAATGGAGATATTCATTAAATAATAAAAATGTAACAATAAGTTTAGATACAATTTATAATTATTCTTCAAACTATACTGATTTTGAGAAATATAATGATTCTAATTTAATTTGCTTTGAAACAACAAATACAATTAATAATATTTTTAGTGATGTTTCATGTCAAGATTCTAAATTTTTTGAAATGAAATATGTGTTGGGTTATTCGTATTGTGAAATTGGTAAAGAATTTAATATGAGTAGTAATACTATAAGTAACAGGGTTAATTATATAAAAACAAAAATAAAAAATTGTATTATTAATGAATAAATAAAGGGACGATTAATCATCCCTTTATTATTTAATTTCAATTCTTTTTTTATTGTTTTCTTTTTCAAAATCCTTTTTAGGTATTGTAATTATTAAAATACCATCTGATAATGATGCGGTAATATTATCTTTATCAACATCTTTTGAAAGTGTAAAAATTTCTTCGTATTTACCAAAAAAAGTTCTTTTATAATTATATTTCAAATCGTTGTTTTCATTACGTTCTGCTGTTAATATTAAATTATTATTTTCAACATCAATTAAAATGTTTTCTTTTTTTACACCTGGTAATGATACGTTAATAACATAATTATTATCATTTTCGATAATATCATAATTTGGTGATTTTTCAGTTTCATTAATTGGCATAAATAAAATATCATCAAAAAAATCAAAGAATAATGAATTAAATGGTTTAATTTGATTACAATTTCGTTTTCTTATCATCATAGTTATAAATTTTTAATAAATGTTATTTTTTTGTAAAAATACAAACTTTCAAATAGAATACCAATAATTCATAAGTGACAAAATTACAGTTAATTATATTTTAATGTGCCATTTTGACAAGAATTAATTATTTTTTTGAAATCAAAAAAAATTTTTTATTTTTGTAAAAATTAAAATTCTTTAACTATGAATAATAAAATTTCTAAAATTTGTCATTTGGCAGACATTCACATTCGTAAAATTCCAACTAGAAACGAAGAATATGAAAATGTTTTTAATTCTTTAATTTCATCATTAAATATAGAAAAACCAGATAGAATAGTTATTGTTGGTGATTTAGTACATGATTATCTTGACTTACAGGGTGAACAATTAATATTGACAAATAAATTTTTAAAAAAATTATCAGAAATAGCACCCGTTAGAATTGTAAGAGGTAATCATGATTGTCGTAAAAAAAATTTAAAACGAGTTGATTCAATAGAAGCAATTGTAAAAACACTTGATAATAATAAAATTATTTATTATAATAAAACTGGTTTTTATGAAGATGAAAATGTTATTTGGTGTGTTTGGCATCATGGTGAATTAAAAAACAATCCTTGGTTACTTAAAGAAGGGAAAAATATTTTAAAGAATAGGGATTCTAATAAAATATACATTGATTTATTTCATGACCCCATAACAGGTTCTAAATCAACAACAGGATTTGAATTAAAAAGCAATTCTTTTTTTGGAATTAAGGATTTTAAAGGGGATTTTTCTTTTTTTGGTGATATACATAAAATGCAATTTCTTGATAAAAATAACACAAAAGCATATTCTGGTTCATTAATTGCACAAGATTTTAGTGAAGGTGATGATAATTTTCATGGTTATATTTTATGGGATATTATAAATAAAACACATAAAGAAATTCCAATTGAAAATGAATTTTCATTTAAAAATATTAAAATAACACCATTTACTGATTTTGATGATTTAGATTTTGAAATTGAAAATCATACTAATTTCATGAAAATTAGATTTTTGTGGTTAACATTACCTCAAGCAAGAACAAAAGAAAATGAAAGAAAATTAATCAATTTTATTAAAACAAAATATTCTGATAGTCAAATTATAAACATTTCCCATAAAAATCAATTTCTTGAAGAAGATAAAATTGATGTAAATAATGATGTTGAATTAAATGATATTAATAATATTGAAATTCAACAAAATATATTTAAAGAATATTTAAAAAAGATTGGTGTGGATGATAAAACAATTAATGATGTGATTAATCTCGATAATGAAATAAGTAATGAAATAAAAACAACCGAAAACAATCACATTAGTTGGGATATTGTGAAATTTGGTGGTATTAATTTTATGTCATACGATAAATTGGATGTTGATTGGAAAGATATGAATGGTCTTTATCAAATTACAGGAATGAATACTCATGGTAAAACAACAATAATGAAATTAATATCATATATTTTATATAATAAAACATTAGAAACTGAAACAAAAAAGAAATTTGGTGATATTAGATATGTTAATAATAGAAACGATGCTACTTCATGTAGTGGTTATATGGTTATTGATGTAAACGGTGAATATTATGGTTTAAAAAGGAAAACTGAAATTAATAAAAATAAATCAGGTGAAATAATTAATGTTTCAACAACATTAAACTATTATTTACTTTCTACACCAGATGATGATATGAATGATGAAAATATTATTGATAAATTAGATGATGATAATAGATTAAAAACACAAAAAAAGATTGAATCAATTCTTGGTAATTATGATAATTTTATTCGTATTGTTATGACCACATCAGATACACTTAATAGAATATTATCAAATGATATGGCGGTGTTTATTGATTCTATTTTATTTGATGCTGGTTTAGATATTTTTGATAAAAAATTAGACGTTTTTAAATTGTATCAAAAGAGAATCAATGAAAAAGGTAGGATAAACTGTAATGTTGAATCTGTTGAAGAACAAAATAGAATATTGGGTGGAGAAATTGATGAATTAAATAATAAACTAAATGCCGTTGAAACTATTGAACTACCAAATATTCAAAATAGAATTAGTAATGGAAAAAAGTATATTGAAGAACAAACAAAAAAATTATATAGAATCAATTCAGAAATATATAATCTTAATATTGAAGATGTTAATTATGAAATAAAAAATGGGGAAGATAATATCTTAGAAATAAAAAAACGTGAAAAATTGTTAAATGATAATGCAAAATTATTAATAAAAACATATGATGAAAAAAAATTAGAATCTTTAATTTTAAAAAGAGATGAACATAAACAAAAAGAAAACGAAAATAAATTTAAAATTAAAGACATTGAATATAAAATACGTGAAAAAGAACATGATATTGAAATATTGAATGGAAATATTTTTAGATTAAAAAATGATGGTTCTAATTTAAAAACAGAAATTACTGATTTGAAAAAAAGTAAAATATGTAGTTTATGTGGTCAACCAATAAATAAACCAGAACATTTAGAAAAAATAAAAAATTTGGTTCAGTTGAAAGAAAATGAGATGTTTAATATTGCAAAAAAAATAAAAATAATTGAAACTGAAGAAAAAAATAATATTCTAAATGAAATTGAAGTTTTAAAAAATGAGGTAATAAATATAAAAAATATAATCACTAAAAATTCTATTGACATGGAATTTGTTTTAGTTGAAATTGGTAAACTAACGAACGATAAAAATGATGTCGAAAAATATAATGAAATAAAAAAAGAACTTGATAGTATTCCACTTTTGATACAAAACGAAGAACTAAAAATTGCAATTTTAAAACAAAAAATTGTTGAATATGAAAATTCTTTACTTCAAATTGAAGAAAACAAAAAAACGGAAAGAAATATTATTTTAAGTAAAGAAAAATTACAAAATTTTGAAATCGAAGAAAATAAAATCAAAGAAAATATTTTTATTATTAAAAATTTTATTAGAGATAAAGAAATTCAAATTAAAAATAATAAAGAATTAATTTCTAATTTTGAAAAACAAGAATATCGTGATAAAGTGATGGGTTTATATAAAAATTGTGTACATAGGGATGGTATACCAAAACAATTATTGGTTAATTATTTAATACCAAAAATTAATAAAACTATTGAAAATATACTATCAGTATCACCATTTAAAGTTTGGCTAGATGAAAATGATTTAAAACCAAAATTGGCATATAATTCAAGACCAACAGCAATAATTGATACAATTAGTGCGAGTGGAAAGGAAAGAACGTTTGCAAGTATTGTTTTAAAATTTGCTTTAAATCAAATTAATATTAAGTCAAAACCCGACATATTTTTATTAGACGAAGTTATGGGTAAATTAGATGAAGATAGTGTTGAAGAATTTATAGAAATATTACAATTAATAAAAAATTACACGAAAAGGGTCTTAATCATTGAACATAAAGTTAATATTGAACCCGATTATATTATTGACGTAATTGCTGACGATAACGGTATTTCGTCATTAAAAATCACATAAAAATAGTAAAACATAAACTATTTATTGTAAAACTAATAATATGGATATAAAAAAATATGATACATTAAGAAATAAAATAAACAAAAAGGATTTTGAGGGTAAAAATAAATCATTAGATAAATGGTTATATAGATTTTCTTTTTTTGGAAATATTGGTTCAATATTTTTTGCTTATTTTTTAGTATATCCATCGTTACAAAAAGCAATTAAAGTGAATTTAATTGATGGTATTTGGAATAATATATTATCATTTTTATTTACTGTGATTTTTTTAACAATGTTTGAAATTATAAAAAGATATATTGTTAGAAATTTTTCCCATGATTTTATTATAAATGCAAATAAAATTAAATTTAATATAATAACATGGTTTATTGTTTTAGTATCAGTTGTTGTTTTAAGTTTTTATCTTTCTATATCTGGTTCTAAAAATTTGGCAGATACAAATCATTTCAGTAACATTGTTGTCAATAAAGAATTATCTAATAAATTAGATTCAATTAATAGAAGATATGACCCTATTTTAGAAAATCTTACTATAGAATATAGTAATTATATTAATGATGCACGTGAAACTGTTTATAGTAATAAAAGGGATGCTTTTACTGAAAAATCAACAGAAATTGCAAACAGGATTGATAAATTAAAACAAGAAAAAGAAAAGGCAATTAATATAGAAAACGATAAATTTTCTATAAAATTAAATGATATTCAAAAAGAAGATTCTAAAATCATATTTTTATTTATAATAATTGTTGTGTTTAATGAATTGATAATAATTGGTGGTGTTTATTTTAGAGAATATTTTGAATATAATCTTTATCTTTTAAATAAAGATTATTTTGAAAAAATATATACAAAAAGAGATAGATATCGTTCTTTATTAATGTTCATTTATAATGAAGGTAAGTTGAATGTTGGTGATAAAGTAATTCCTGGTTTAGAATTAAAATCAATTATTAGTGAAAGAACCAATATTCAAAATTCAAATAAAATGGTTGATGATTTTTTGCAAGAAATGGATAAATTAGGTGTTTTTGTTACTTCTGGTAAAAGAAGATATATTGGTATGGCATATAATGATGCAATGTTATTAATTGAAAATTATGATAGTGCGTTTAGAATTCTTGAAAACATGAAATAAAATGAATAAAAACGAAAAAAAAATATTAAGAATAAAAGCAAATTTATTAAAAAAGTCTTTAACTATTGTGGATAATTTGGGTAATTTTGAACCTGAAGAATTTTATAATAATGAAGATTTGAAAATTCTTATTGAAGATGCAAAAAAATTAAAAAAAAATCCATATTGGAAATTATAATTTTCTATGTTAAATATTGATGATAAAACATTTTCAATTAATGAAAATAATTATATAAAAACAAAAACAGAAAAAAAACAAATTGTCATTTCTTTTAGTTTAAGAAAAAAAAATTACCACATTCTTAGATTACAACAAAACGAAATGGGTAAATCTAAGATGTGGAATACGTTTACTATAGATAGAAACGGTAACGTTTTTCAACATTATAATGATGAATATTATACTAATTATTTAATTGATGGAAAAAACAATAAAGAAATAATATCCATTGTTTTAGAAAATATGGGCGGTTTGGTTGAATCTCCTAATGGTGAATTTATTAATCAATTAAATGAGGTTTGTGATTTTGATAGTGTTATAGAAAAAAAATGGTTGAGTTGTTCTTATTGGGAAAAAATACCTGAAACACAATTTAATAATTTAATTTTATTGTGTCAATTTTTATTAAAAAAACACAATATTCCTTCAAATGTTATTGAATTTCAACATTATCACAAAAATATATATAAATATATTGGAATTGTTTTCATGAGTAATTATATTGATGATTTTACTTATTTTAATCCAATGTTTGATATTAATGAATTTAAAAGAAAAATTCAATAAAAAAACTATTTATTAAAAATGAAAGACACAAAAGATTAGATTAATATGAAAAAAACAACAACATCAAACGAAATGAGAATTTTTCTTAATCGTATGCGTAATGGATATGATGTGAAAAATCAAAAAAAAATATTGTTAAAAGAATATACAATGCGTGATTTATTAAAAATAACACGTTCTTTAAATGAAGAAAAAGAAGAAAATGAAATTGGTTTAAATAAAATAACAACTATTGACCAAAAAAATGAAGAAAATAAATTTTTGGCATTGTTTGATAATATGCCCGAAAATGAAACAGTAAGTGTTATTTTTTTTGATTTATATGTTTATGATAATCTTATTTTTTGGGGTGGTGTTGTTGATGGGGTTATTGAATTTACTTATCAGGTAACAAAAGAAGAAAATAGTTCTGGTGTAATGTTTGATTTTCTTGAAGAATATTCACCAGATAATCCAAAATATGATGAAATTATTAAAAGAATTGAAAATTATTATAATAAATTTTCTGAATATTGGAGAAATGAGGTGTTAAACAAATAAATTAATATAAATTATATTATGAATAAAATTTTAGATTATATATTAAAAAATATTAAAATTATTTTATTTTTTATAATAATTTTTATCATAATTTTTACTTTACAAAATAAAAGAATTGAAAAATTAAATGATAAAATTTCAAATGAAATTAAACTAAAAAATGCTTTATTAGATACTATTTCAACATATAGAAATAAAAATAACGAATTGGTTTCTGAAAAACTTACCATGCAAGAAACTATAAAAAATTTAAATGAAATTAGTGGTAAGTTAAATTCAATGCAAAAAGAATTAATTAATAGAATTAATAATTTAGAAAATAAAAATAATATTATTGCTGCTGCATTGATTGAAACAAATTTAAAAATTGATTCTTTTTTACATGATGGTGAAACTATTGTAGATACTATTACTAATAAAATCGTCTTTAAAGATAATTATAGCAATAAAAACAAATTCGTTACATATAAATTTACAGTATATGATATTAAACCAATTAGTATTGAAAAAACACCATTTCTATTAATAGATTCACTTTATTTTCCAAATAAACAATACATTGATTTTCAATGGAAAAATGATAAAAAAATGGGTTATCCAGTATCATTCAGTATTACAAACAGTAATGATTTTTTTAAAACAGAAAATATTGAAAGTTATGTTATACCTAATATAACAAAAGAGCATTTAAATCCAAATGGATGGCAAAAAGTTCAAAATTTTTATTATAAAAATAAAAATTCGGTTATTTATACTACTATTGGTGTGGGTGTTGGTGTTCTTGGAACATTATTAATATCTAATTAATCCTTTATACTATTTTTCGTTTTCTTTAAGTATTTATGAATAAGAATAGTTTCATAATGAATAGTAGTGAAATAAAGTCAATAGTAAAAGATGAATTGAATAAATTTGTATCTGATTTATTAGATAAAGAAATTGCAAAACTGTTAAAACAAAACAATAGTAAATCAAGAAATGAAATGATTTCAACAATAAAAGATTCATTAGAAGCCGTATATAAAGTTTTATGGCAAAAACGTGAATTTTGGAAAACTGATATTAAATAATTATGAATGAGAATACTAATTTTAAACCAACATTAAAAAAACCCATAAATAAACAATCAAAAGGGTTGGAAGATAACTTTAAAAAAAATATGAGTGGGTTGAATATTAAATTAAATGAAATTGATTCATTATTAACAGAAAAAGAACAATCATTAAAAAAGAAAATATTTAGTTTACCTAAAATGGAAGCCTTGGTTTTTTCAGACCCAAAATTGTCTGCAATTTATGATGAAATGGCTGAAAATGGTGAAGAAAAATATGGATATCATTACAATGAAACAATTCAAAATATGATATTTAATGATTATGTATTAAATAGTCCAAAATATATTCTAAAATATAAAAGAGCGATACCAAAAAAGAAAAAAAGAAGGGATAAAAGTGGTATTAATCAAATAAAAAAAGCAGGTGAGGAAACCATGAGAAATAAAGGATTAATTAATGGTAAAAAGGATAATGATGTTTCTGAAACAACATCTTGTGGAAGTGCAGGTGGTTCTGTTGGATATGTTGGTTATGCAACACCATCGGCATGGGGTAATGGTGATTTAATGAAGGGTAAAAAATCCAAAATTATTAGAAAACCAATTTGGAGTGGTGGTAAAATAATACAAGAAAATGAAAATTTAATTAATGATAATGAAATGATTGAAACATCAGAACAATTACAAGCATTACTTAAAACTAGAAAATTAACAAAAAATGATATTCCTAAATTAAAAGGTCAAGCATTATATGATGTTGCATTAAAATTTGCAAATAAAATGATTGGTTATGTAGATTGGGATGATTTGGGAGATACTAATTCTTTATGGGATTATATTGATGAAAATGGTGGTATGACTTATAATGATTTAATTAATTCAGTAAAAGATGCTGTTGATGATAGATTACGTGCAGATAGATTTGATGGTATTTTTTATGAAGCAAAGAGGAATATAAAAACAAAAATAGGTGAAAGTGAATATTTAACAGATTCTTCTGGTTTTGAAAAATATGTTAATGAATTGGAATCAGAAAAATTTTATGGTGAAAGAATAAAAATATACGTTAATGATATTCCATATTATTTAGAAAGAGTTGATTATACTCATTTTTTTATGTCAAAAGAAGAAACCAAAAGAGGTATTCTATATAAAATAGAACAACATAGAGGTCAACCATATTATTTTGATGTTCAGGATTGGTTATTTGGTGGCGATAATAAACCAGATGGTAAAAAATATTATACTAAACAAAATGAAGATGCAACAAGTATGGTAAATGCTTCAAAATTACAATCAAGAGAAGATTCAATGTCTAATAAAATGGAAACATCATCAGTTCCAACAGGAACACAACAAAGTGGTGGATTAAATGAATCTGAATTTATTGAACAAGTAAATAAAGAATTGGAAGCAATTTCTAAATATCATAATATATTATCAAACATGAATGAAGATAGAAAAATATCAACAGAAGTGGATAGGCAAAGAATTATAAATCAAAATCCATCTAATTTTAAGAAAGATTTAAATTATAGCGGAACTAAAAAAATAATTGATGTTCAAAAAGAATTAGAATGGAAAGACCAACAAATAACAATTAAAGACCCACAAAAATTAGGTGTGGATATTGAAAAGCAAGAAATTAAATCAACTAATGCTAATAGTAATACACATCTAAAAAATGTAGGTAATAGTGATAATGATAAGGGTAATGAAATACCTAAACGTAATAGAACACAAGAAGAACAAAATGAAGTGGATTTATATACTAAAGGATTACATTCCGTTAAATTTGATATAGAACCAAGTAAACGTTTTAAAGACAGAATGAAAAAAGATATGGGTGATAAATTTTATGAAATAAGAAAAAAACAACTAGAAGATGGTAAAAAACAACCTTTATATAATAAAGAATCACAACCTGTATATGATGGTAATGAAATGAATCAATATAACAAATATAAGGATATTAATGAATCAATGATTACTGGAAGATATGTTGATATATTAGGAAAAAAACGAATTATTGATTTTAATATTCATGAAGTTTTAACCACTGAAAATGTAAACGGATTATTTAAATTAGATTTAACTGGTTTTGGTAATAAGTATAATAGCAAAACGGTTGATTATAAAATTATAAAAAATGATAAGATTATAAATTTAATGGAAAACTATAAATTTTATACTGATGGTAAAAATAGTATTTTTAAAATAAAAAAAGAAAAAAATGTTGTTAATGAAAATTTAAATGTAGACAATAAAATTTTAAATAAAATGAAACATTTATTAAATTATAAACCAAAGAATTTTATTGATACGAAAAGCACTAAAAAAAACAGAGGATTTTAATATATGACAAATAATATTAGTAAAGAAAAATTTTTGGAAACGTATTATAATTATCCACCTAATAGGTGGATAATTTTTATATATAGTTTTTTTACAAAAAATAATATAAATAAAGAATTAAAATTAAAAAATGTATATACGTTTATATTTATTATTCTTTTTTTAATTGGATTTTTTGGTGTTATTTTTAATTTAAATAAAAAAATTATTTTATGTTCAATTTTTGTTTATTTAATATTATTGATTATTTTTATAGTTTCATTAACAATTGCAATTTTAATGAATAATTATAGAATAAAAAAAATATGTAAAGAATTAAATATTAATACAGATGAATATAATAAATTATCTAAAAATTATTTTAAATAAATTATTTGTTATGGATGGTATTTGGAAAACAAAAAAAGAAAACGAAAAAGAAAATAAAATTTTATCAAAATTAGACTTAAAAGAAATTATTTTGGTTGATTTTCCATATAATCAATATGTTAGAGAAGAAACTAAAAAAAATCAAATTGTTTTACATCATACCGTATCTGGTCAAGGCGTTGATGGTGATATTAAGTGGTGGTTAATGACAGCAGAACGTATTGCCACGGCATTAATAATTCAATGGGATGGTAAAATATTTCAATGTTTTTCATCCAAGTATTGGGCTTATCATTTGGGTGCTGGTAATTCAAATTTAGATAAACATTCCATTGGAATTGAAATAGATTCTTGGGGTGGTTTAATTGAAAAAAATGGATTGTGGTATCCTGCAAAATGGGATGATGTAAAAAAGAAAAATATACCAAATACTAATTTAAAACCAGTTGAAAATGTAGTAATATATGATAAACAATATCGTGGTTTTTATGGGTTTGAAAAATATACCGATGAACAAATTGAATCATTACGTAAATTACTTATTTTTTTCAATGAAAAATATGATATACCTTTAGATTATAATGAAGATATGTTTACATATTCAGAAAAAGCAATTAATGGTGTTTCAGGTATATGGTCACATTCTTCATATAGACAAGATAAAAGTGATGTTCATCCACAAAAAGAATTAATTGAAATGTTAAAATCGTTAAAATAGTTTATTGTTTTGAAAAATATAATAAGACAAAGAAATGAACTTTATAGGGATTTTAGTATTAATTTATTATCCCATATAATATATTATTATCTTGATAAAGATACATTATCCAACGACAATGATATAAAAAATCATTATAATTGGTGTTTTAATAAAACTTGTGAAAATTTTAAAAAAGAGGAAATTGATTTTACAAAAAATAATAAATTAAAAGAATATTTTTATAAATATTATTATCATAGATATTATAAAAATAATGAAATTGAAAACAATGAACATTTTCTATTTTGGAAAAATGTATTTAATTTAGATAATCAAAACGATAAAAATAGTATGAAATTATTAATGGAAATATATTCAATATTTGATGAATATTTTCAAAATAAAAATAAACCAGAAAAAATAATATTATAAATTTGGAATTTATATAAAAAATGTATATTTTTGTAAAAAATAACTAATAAAAACTTTAATAATATGGCAAATTTAAAATTAGATTTAATTAATAAAATTAAAAATGACAAGTATTACGATGAATTAGAATTAGTACGTTTAGCAGCAGACCCTAATATGCTTTATAAAAAGAAAATTGAAGAAATGCAAGACATTTTAGGTCGTATTTCTTTGTATAACAATCAAATAAATTTAATTGAACAATATTTCCGTGATGAACAACCACAACAGCAACAAATTCTTCAACAAAAACCCGTTCAACAACAAGAACGTATTCATCAAGGACAATCACATGGAGAATAATAATGAAAATTATTAACGAAATATATCAAATTTTATTTATATCTTCCATAATTTTTATAATAAAAATTATAACTAATTTATCTATAAAAGTTTATGGAAGATTTAAATTAAAAAAAGAAACCCGTTTTACTCTAACCAATATTGAGAAATTGATATTATGGGTTTCTTTAACAATATTTCTTTCATATATTTTTTAAAAAAAATGGAAATGACAATACATGAAATATTAAAACAATCAGACGAATATTTAAAATCGTTTGAGAAAAATACAATTGATGGTTGGTGGGAATTGGAAGTTGGATTACCAAAAGGTTGGGTTTTTAATAATAATAAAGATATTGAATGTGAATTATTACAAGAAAAAGAACTTGGTAATATTGTTAAAATAAAACCAAAAAATAGTAAAGTAATTATTGATGATTTAATAAAATTTTTAAATATTATCATAATAACAAACAAAAAAATTGAAGAAAAAGAAAAGGAATTTACAACTAAAATGGAAGAAATGAAATCTGTTTTAGAAAAAGAAGCAAAAAAATTTTATGAAGAACTTGATGAATTGAAAATTAATTCCTTTAAAAATATTAATAAAGATTTTGAAAAATCTATTTCTACAACAGAAAATACTGAAGATTTAAAAAATAATAAAGATGAAAAATCTTCAACAACAAAAAGAAAAACAATAAGGAAAAAACAAATAAATGAAGAAATTGACTCTCAAAGCATTGAAGAAGAAATAGTTAATGATGAATTAAAGTAATGTTTCATGGAATTAAATGATAAAATATTATCCATTGATTCAGATGATGATAATTTGAAGTATAATGAATTTGAAAAATATTTAAATTCCGATACAAACAATAAAAAAAAATATTTTATTAATGAAGTCGAAAAAAGTGGATGTTTTTTATTGGATGAAATTGAAATAAAAAGAAAAAAAAATGAAAAGAAAAAAGACCAATTAATAGAGTATATTATTAAATATTCTGAATATTCAATAGAAGAATTAAAATCATATTCTTTGGATGATGTTAGAAACATATATAAAGAAATAAAAAAAGAAAATAGACCATTTTTGTTAAAATTATTATACTATTTGTTTAATATTGAATAAATTTCTTAAATATGGGGTTGTTTGATGATATTTTTAATAAATCGGTTATTTATGAAATGTTTTTCTTTAATGTAAAAAGTGTTTTAGAATATCCTGATTTAGAAATTTTAGAAAAAGAAAATCCATTACTTTTTCAATCTTGGTTAGAAGTATGCAAACAAAAAAATATTAATACTGAAACTATTGATTTTAATAATTATTATTTAGAAAATGCAATATATTATCCCGAATACAATAAAATTATATCAATTACATTTGGTGGTGTATATAATGAAAATAATGAATTAAAACGTTATATAAATAAAATTGTAAATGATGAAGAATCAATTGTAATTGATGGTTTTTTTAATGTTTTAAATGAAATATCTAGTGATGGTATGAAATCACAACCAAAATATTTTCCTATACTTTCTGGTTACAATATTATTAATTATGACATACCTCTTTTATTTAAAAGATATTTAAAAAACATTAATAACATTAATAATATTAATAATAAATTACCTCTAATATTAAAAAGAGCCTTAACAATTAAACCTTGGGAATCTGGTGTTATTGATATTATTAATTTATGGAATTTTAACGGTAAATATGAAATAACACCATTATCAACAATAATAAATTTTCTAAATCTAAAAAGAAAATTAGAATTACTTACACCATTTGAATTATCTAAATATTATTGGGATAATATAAAGAAGGATAAAGAAAAAACATTAGAATATATATCATTACAATCAGCAAATCAAACAAACATTATAATTCAAATAATAAATAAACTAAGAATAATTTAAAAATATAATATTTTTATTTCTATTCAAAAAACGAATGATGAATCATTCGTTTTTTTTTGTTTGTTTTTGTAGAAACAATTTAACTTTTCGTTGAATTAGGTATTTATAATAAAAATAAATTGTTATACATAACATAATAAATCTTATGGTTGATTTTTTAAGTCCAATAAATGCTAAACAAATAAAAAGTAATATATATACAGGTGAAACTTATTATGGTGGTAAATTTATTGGTGATGGTAGTGAATTAACGGGTTTGGATTCACCATATGACCTTGCATTTGCATTAACTGATGAAGATAGCGAAATTACAACAGGTGAAACAGTTCAAATTTATATAACAAGAGGTTTTATTGTTGAAAAAATTACTCTCGTCCTTAATGAAAAACCAACTGGTGGTAATTTTATTGTAGATTTAAAAGTAAAAAGAAACGATAGTTGGTATAATATCGGTGAAATTATTGTAAGTGCAAGTACAACACAAGGTTCAATTACTGAATTTGAAACTGAAATTTTTGAAGATGGTGATTTAATTAAAGCAGAAGTTAAACAAATAGGTGTTTTAGATGCTGGTTCTGGTGCTAAAATATATATTAAAGGTTCGATGAATGGTATGTGCAATGATGGCTTTAAAAAATTAGAAACTAGCGGTAATAAAACTTGGGGCGATGAAAGTTCTAACACGTATTTTTCAGATATTTCAACTGATAATTATGACATTAATTTGAATTCTGGAATAACTAAGTCCATAATGATTTTTCAAAAAGGTAATGCTGAAGGTGAATTTAAAGCAGGTAGTGGTGTTACATTATTTGGTTTTGGTTTAAAAACAAAAATGGGTAATGCTACAACAGTATATCCATTTACCCCAAAAGAATATCATATTATTGGGGGATTTGAATAATGAACTGAGTTAATTTATCTTAGTTTTTATGGTGATAATAGAATTTACCAGCAACAATCAGAGTTGCTGAGTATTCTAATAGTCCAAAAATAACTAATATTGTAAGTGCTTCACCTTTGGTTGATGGTACAGATGTTGAGCAAGCAAAATATTGGATTAATCAAATTCTTGGTCATACTGGTATTACAACATTTAGATTAAATTCGACAAACATAACCCTATAATTTATAATATTATCAGCAAATTAAATAATTAATGAAAAACGATGGAAAAAAATATTGGGATAGTCTTTCTGAAAATGAAAGAATTGAATTATTGGAAAATTATGATTATTGGGATGGATTTAGATTCTATAAATATGAATATCTTCCCAATGATTTGAAGAAAATTATTAATAATGAAATTAAATAATTAATTATGTTTTATCTACCCACTTTAAATTTTCTTCAAACTTACCATTAATATATTCAGCATCATAGAATTCATCGAAAGTATTTTCATTCATATATGCTCTATTCATTTTTTTTTCACCATATAAAAGATAGTTTATTAAATCAATAATGGTATGAAAAAAAATGTACATATTGTCATTATAATAATATGTTAAGGTATTTGACCAATTATCATCAATCGAATAATTATATAGAACACCAATATTTTTATTAGTGTTTGAAAAATTTTCTTCGTGAATTGTTTTTATTTTTGTTTTCATATTATCAATTTTTTACAATTAAATTATTATTAAGATGAAAAAATTTTAATGGATTTTCTATTCTCTTATTTTTATGAATTTCATAATGTAAATGCGGTCCTGTTGACATACCAGTATTTCCACTTTTTGCAATTAATTGACCTTTATATACAATATCTGTTTCAGAAACATATATATTTTTGCTTAAATGTCCTAATAATATTTCAAAACCAGCAGAATTTTTTATTATTATATTATTACCATACCCATTTTTAGATTTTTCTACTTTAGTTACAATACCATTCATTGGTGCATAAACATTAGTATTTATTCTAACACCAATATCAACACCTTTGTGAAATATTATTTTTTTATAAATTGGATGCATTCTTAATCCAAAACCAGACGTTATTTTAGCATTAATGTCTTTAATTGGCGATTGGTCGGGATAAAAATCTAATAAGTTAAAATTTCCAAAAATAACATCATCAACAAATTCATATGGATTTGTTTTTACATTAATTTTATCGTTTGTATTTGTTGTAGAACTTGAATTAGTAAAAAAAATAAAATTAATTAATAATATTAATATTAAGTTATATTTTTTCATAATTACTAAGTTTTAATGATTATTTTATTGATAATTAGTTAAATAGGTTGTTGTTTTTTATGATATTATTGATTATTAATAACTCTATTAAACTAAAATTCCCAGAATTTTTTAATATTCTGGGTGTTTTTTTGTTATTGTAGGAATAACGAAAGAAACATTTTTTTTTTGGTTTTATTTTTTTTATGTATAATTTATTAATCATATTTAGATATAAATAGTTTTAAATTTTTATTATTCAGAAATTGTTTTATTTTTTTTCTTCTCATTTATCCTTTTAAGAATATTTAATGGAGTAAATTTAAAAAGAAAGGAATCATTAATTCTTTCAAAATCAGTTTTTTTTGCTAAAGAAAAAAGTTTATATATATTTTTTTCAAAATCTAAATTATTATCAAATTTAGATAAATTATAATATTTAAAGGCATTAAATTTAATTTCATTAGATTTATTTTTGTTTATGTATATTGTTTTATGATTTAAATAGAAAAAATGGTCGATTTTATTGTATTGTATTGGTTTTACCAATCCTAAAATTAATGTATTGTTACTATAATAATTCCTATAAATCATTTCCATAAATTCTTTGGTAACGTCTTTCTTTCTATATTCTTCTTTAAGAATTAAAGAATGTATAATAATAAATCTCTCATAATTATTTAAACTTATTGATTTATTATTTAATTCTTTTTTTAATTCACCATATGAATCTTCAAAATCATAAAAATTAATTAATTCATTAATGGAAATATTTAAGTCTTTACATAATTTAATATTCCATATTGAAAAATTATATTCACCAATTAATTCGGGTTTGTTTTTTTCTTCGATTCTTAATTTTAATATTTCCCCATCACATTCAGTTATTATATTATCGTTATCATTAATAAAATCATGATTTTTTTGATAACATACTGTTTTGAATGTAATATCATTCCATAATTTAATATTATCTTTCATTTTATTTTATAATATATTTTTATGGATAATACGATATTTTTTAAAAAATGTTACAAATAATTAAATTATTCTTCCAATGAAAATTCTTCGGCAACCATAACCAGTATATTAGATGGTATTGCTTTTTTTCTTTTATTTAATGAATCAACAACTAATTTGGTTATATGGTGTTGTGTAAAAATTTCACCTAAATTCATCCAATTTCTGTCGGTTGTTGTAATTAATAATTCTTCAGTATCATTATCATATACCTTAACTGTTATTCTTGGTGATTTTTTTATGTATTTCATTTTGCTTCATTATTAGTTTCTTTATTTTCTTTTTTTAGATTATTTGCAATTGGTATTAGTGCAAACACATTAAAATATAATAATTTTACAATCCAAATTATTCCAACCCATTGCATATATTTAATTTCAATTTTAAACAAATCAAATAGAAAAAATTTCCATGTAAAATTTGTAAAAATTGCAAATAAAAAGGATTCCAATAAATAGTAGATTATAATTGGAATTAAACCTAAAAATTTTATTATATCATTCATATTAAACAATATTTTATATATTTTATATTATCAAACTATATTTTATTCATTATGTATTTCCAAACTTTACTACATTCTCTAATTTGATGTTTACAATCATCAATAGGATGATGTTTAATGACATTAGGACAATATTCAAGATTTTTTACATCAGGATATAATGATAATAATGTTCTAACATCACGTTCATTTGAATATTTCCAAGGTTTTTTTAAACCACATAAATTGAATGCATTTTCTAATATTGGTAAATCAAAATATTTACCATTTGACCAAATTTGTAAATTTTGATAATTTAAATTATCAAAAAATCTTGTGAATGATTCGAGAACCAAATCAATATTAAAATTTTCTTTTAATATTTCATTTATGGATTTTTTATCTTGATTTAACCACCAATATATTGTATCGCCATTAACAACCATTCCTTTATCCAAACATGATTGTAAATTAACAACGGCATAAAATTCTTCACCAATATCACCATTTTCAATATTAAATTCAACAGCACCAATTGATACAATTGCTGAATTTTTAACATTTCCCATTGTTTCTAAATCAATCATTAAATGACCATAAGATTTATTTTCCATTACGATAAATTATTTATTAAATTTTTATTATATTTATATATTTTAATATTTTCAAATTTACCAGACCAAAGAGGGTTGTTGTCATATAAACTACCATCATTTAGTGTTTGTAAAAAATCAATACTCCCTGAATATCTTTTATTTTTTGTGTCATGAACAATCCAAATACCATTAATATTATTATATGGACTGTCAATCCATATAGTATCACCATATTTAATTTTACCTTTATATCTATTATCAGTAGAATCATTAATTAATTTTTGTCTATATATACAATATAGCATATCTTGACTAATTGCAACCCAACGAAGTTCACTTGCTTTTTCTATATTAATTTTTGAACCATCACCCGTAATTGTTGGATTATTATTACATTGTTCAATAACAGGATTATAGATACTTCCCCAAACATTATCATAGATTAGAATATATCGTTCATCTATTTTAAATGTTATATTTTCTGATATTTTAATAAAGGAAAAAAATAATATAAAAAATAGAAATATTTTAATTAAAAATCGTTTCATATCTTTTTTTATTTTGGGCAAATATATAAATATTTTTTTTATAATCAAGATTTTATGTATTGGATTTGGTTTATTGTTTTTTTATTATTAATTTTGTAACAATTTTATTTTTTTTTCGTAAATTTTAAAAAATCTAAATATTATGAGAAAATTAGCGACAATTGAACGAATTACAAAAATTGCTCCTATTGATGGTGCAGATAAAATTGAATTAGCAAGTATTCTTGGTTGGAATGTTGTTATAAAAAAAGGCGAATATAATGTTAATGATTTAGTTGTATATTGTCAGATTGATTCAATACTTCCAGAGAAACCAGAATTCGAATTTTTAAGGAATTCAAAATTTAGAATTAGAACAGTTAAATTAAGGGGTCAAATATCACAAGGAATTTGTTTTTCATTGGCAATACTACCAAACGAAATTCAAGAATATATTCATAAAACTAAAAATATTGTTGGTTATGATGTAACAGAAATACTTGGTATTATTAAATATGAACCACCAATACCTGCTGAATTGTCGGGTGAAGTTAAAGGTAAATTACCATCATTTTTTCAAAAAACAGATGAAGATAGAATTCAAATATTACCAGATATTCCATTAACATATGGTGGTCAAAGTTTTATTGTAACCGAAAAATTGGATGGTTCTTCCTGTTCTTTTTATTATAATAATGGTGATTTTGGTGTTTGTGGTAGGAAATGGGAATATGTTGAATCTGAAACAAATACAATGTGGAAATTTGCAAAAGAAAATGATTTAAAAAATAAATTTAGAAATTTAGGTCGGAATTTAGCATTTCAAGGAGAAGTTATTGGTGAAAATATTCAAAAAAATAAATATAAACTAAAGGGTCAAACGGTTAGATTTTTTAGAATTTTTGATATTGATAGGTATGAATATTTACCCTATGAAGAAATGTGTGAATTAATTAATGAATTGAAATTACAAACTGTACCTATTATTGATTGGAATTATAAATTACCAAACACAATGGAAGAAATATTAGAATATGCCGTTGGTAAAAGTAAATTAAATCCACAGACGGAAAGGGAAGGATTGGTTTTTGTTAAGTATGAATTGAAAAATCAGGGTAGATTGAGTTTTAAAGCAATTTCAAATAAATTTTTGATTGATAATAAGGAATAGAATTTAATATAAACATTAAACGAATTTAAATATATGAAAAGTGAATTTTTAGAAAGAATTGAAAAAAGAACAAAAGAACTTGAAATAGTAAAAACTAAACTAAAAGAAAAATTTATTGGTATTGATAATGTAATTGATAAGGTTATTAATAATATTTCTTTATGGTATTTAACCCCTGAATTTCAATTCAGACCATTAATTATTTCATTATGGGGTATTACTGGTGTTGGTAAAACAGATTTAGTTAGAACACTTGTTAAATATTTAAATTTTACTGATAAATTCATTGAAATTCAAATGGATGTTCAGAATGAATATTTAACGAATATTGAAACATATTTAGAAAATAGTGGTGTAGATTCATCAGAACCATCCATTTTACTATTGGATGAAATTCAAAGATTCAGAACTGTTGATGAAGATGGTAATTTATTGGATAATAAATTTTTTAATGATGTTTGGATGTTACTATCTGATGGTAAGTTTCAAAACGAATCCAATAGAAAAAGTAAAATAATGGAAATGCTAATGGAAGAACTTTATTGGTATGAAAATGAAAATAATTCAGAAGAAAATGATAATGGAATAATAAAAAATAAACAAAAAAAATCTTATTTTTTTTGGGATGAAGTAAAAAAAGAATTAAGTGAAAAGCCCAAAGAGAAACAAAATAAATATAAAACCACTGTTTGGACTGCCAATAGAATGAAAAAACTATTAAATTTAAAAATTCCAACAAGTGCTATTATGGAAATGAGTGTTAATGAACGTATTAAATTGTTGGAAGAAGCATTAAAGAGTAATGGTATTAATGAAGGTAAATCATATAAAAAGTTATTAATTTTTATTTCGGGTAATCTTGATAACGCATTTAATATGTCCAATGATGTTGATGATGTTGAAATGGATGCGGATATTTATCATGAATTATCTAAAAGAATAAATATTATTGATATTAAATCTGCATTACTAAAACAATTTAAACCAGAACAAATAGCAAGATTTGGTAATAATCATGTAATATACCCTTGTTTAGATAAAAAGAGTTATAAAAAAATAATAAAGAATAATGTTCAAAAAATACTAGATGAAATTAAAGACAAACATAATATTATTATTGAATTATCTAATGAAATTTATGATATTATTTATAGAAATGGTGTATTTCCAGCACAAGGTGTTAGACCAGTAATTTCAACTATTAATACATTATTGGGAAATAATTTACCCTATTTTCTATATTATTTAATATTAAATGATGTTTTTAAAACAAAAATTGAGAGTGAAAACAATAAATTATTTATTAGAATTAATAATAATAAAATTGAAAAAGAAATTGAATTAGAAATAGATAATATTCGTATAAATAAAACAGTTGACGAAAAAATGTTAACAATAGTACACGAAATTGGACATACTTTGGTTTATTCAATACTTTTTAAAACACCACCAAAGCAAATAAATATAAATAGTACGGGACTTGGTGATGGATTTATTATTAATCACGTAACAATAGATAATAAATCTTTTATTAGAGATAAAATTGCAATACTGTTTGGTGGTTTGGTTGCAGAAGAAATTGTTTTTGGTGATTCATTTAAATCAAATGGTTCATCTGGCGATATATCTGTAGCAACCAATATGGTTGGTAAATATATTCGTTGTTATGGTATGGATGAATATGTTTCCAGAATAACAACTGAAATGAAAGAACATACAATGATGTCTGAATATAATTATGATGTTGATAAAACCAATGATATTATTGAAAAAATATTGAAAGAAGAAAAGGAAAGGTGTAAAAATATTATTATTGATAATTTAAATATCTATAAAGAAATAGTTAAACAAACAATTGATAAAAATTCTATTTTTCCTGATGATATAATTAGTATATTTTCAAAGTATGGAATAATATTAAATAAATCAGAAGTTAATGATAAAATCATATATTCTTATGATAAAGTTTTAAAAAAGTTTTTAAATCAATAACATGTTTATTGGTATTTATTATAAAAATCTATGAATATTAATTCTAACATAAAAAATGTAGACCTACAATTCATTTTTAACGAAATTGCTTCAAATATTCATGATGAAGCAAAGGAAATTAGAAAATCTGATGAATTGAAAAATGGTAATATTGCAATATATTCAAGTTATTTAATATATCCATCTGACGATGGAAAATATTATGCTTTTCATTATGTTGTTCATGTTGATGAAAAAACAGAAAGATTTTATGTTGTTACATGGATTGAAACAACAGAAGACGAATATTTGGATTCTTTAAAATTTAATTAATTTTTGTAAAATGAAATTAAATTTATTATTACATATATTAAATAAAAAACAAAAAAAAATAATAGATGATGATATTAAATTAATATTAAGTAGATGTAATAGTATTGCACAAAAAGAATATATTGAACTTAAAGAAACTAAAAAAAAACATGATAGTAAATGTCCTAATTGTGGTTCTTGTGAAAATATTGTAAATAAAATTTCATATGTTTATGGTAAAACAAATACTACAAATACAATTATTTTTGGTTTTACTTTAAATAAAATAGAAAATAATATTGAAACACAAGAAATTAATCATTGTAATAAATGTGGAAATCAATGGACAAAAGGAAGAATAAAATATATTTCAGGTAGTGATATATTAAGAGTTACATTAAATTATCTATTTGAAACATTAAATAATTCAAATAATGAAGATTGTGATTGGAAATTGGATGCTGTTAAAGTGTTTGATGGTTGTTATGCGGAATCTATTTTTAAGTTAAAAAAGAAAAATTATGAAAAACTTCATAACGACACAAGAAAATATTTAACTCTTAAATTATTGAAAAGTAAGTATAAATCAATCTATAATAAAAAATAATTATATTTTTGAAAACATCTGATATTGAATTTGCTGTTGCAAAATATTTTAATTTTAGAAAAAATTTAATAGTTCCTAACGTTTCATGGGGATTTAATATACATGAATGTGATTTATTAATAGTTAGAAAAAGTGGATATGCTATTGAGGTTGAAATTAAAATAAGTAAATCTGATTTTAAAGCAGATTTTAAGAAAATACATAAACATATAGATATAGATAATAGAATTTGTGAATTTTATTATGCATTACCACAAAAAATATATGATAATTGTAAAAATTTAATACCAAATAATGCTGGTGTGATTGTGTGTGATGAATATGTTGGAAATAATACAAAAAAACATATTTATGTAAAATTAATTCGTAAATCAAAAAGAATAAAAGGTGCTAGAAAACTAACAAACGATGAACAGTTTAAACTGCTTAGATTGGGTAATATGAGAATTTGGAATTTAAAAAAGAAATTATTAAAAACTTAGATTTGTTTTTAATAAATAAATTTAATATTTTTGTTTCTTAAAATAGAATATTTATGAAAAATATTAGGGGTTTAGATTTAATTAATTTAGGTTTTGAGGAAAATATAGTAACACCAGAAGAATCTGGTTGTAATAAAGAATTTACTTTTTACACTTTTGATATTGGTGATAATTGTTTATTTATAAGCGATGCTTCGGATGAAAATGATGGTAATTATACCATATCATTCTTTGAATTTGAAAAAAATATTGCAATTACCAATTTAAATGAATTAAAAGAACTTTTATTAATCATTAAACGAAATATACGTGAAGGATAATCAATTATTACTTCCCAATGGTAAATTAATTACATTCAATAATGAACAAACAGATGCTTTAAATAAAATAAAGCATTGGTTAATGAATGGTGATTTATTTTTTACCTTATCTGGTTATGCAGGTACTGGTAAATCTACAATATTAAAAAAAATATTAGATAATTATAATGGTAATGTTGTTGTTAGTGCGCCAACACATAAAGCAAAAAAAGTCATTGCCAATGTTACGGGTAAAAGAGGTCAAACATTACATAGTTTACTTGGTTTAAGACCCGATGTAAATTTGGATGATTTTAATCCAAATGACCCGCAATTCAATCCAATTGCAGAACCTAAAATAACTGATTTTTCGTTTGTTGTTATAGATGAAGCATCAATGATTAATCAAGAATTATATAAACTTATTCATAGTAATGTTTTAAATTCTAAAACCAAAGTATTGTTTGTTGGTGACCCCGCACAAATACCACCTGTTGGTGAAAAGGAAAGCGTTGTTTTTAATCAAGAAATGGATGATAAAACTTATCATCATTTAAGTAAAATTGAAAGGCAAAATGATACCAATCCCATTACTTTTGTATATGATGCATTAAGAAACAATTTAAATAAATTGGATGGTGGTTTTAAAAGAATAAGTAATATAAATGATAATGGTGAGGGTATTGTTTTTTTAAAAGACAAACGTAAATTTAGAAATTTAATATTGGAAAAATTTAAAGATGATGAATTTAAAAAAGATACGGATTTTTGTAAGGTAATTGCATGGAAAAATGATACTGTAATGAAATCCAATTCAATAATTAGAAAAGAATTATTGGGTGATAAAAGTGATGTTATTGAAGTTAATGATATTATAATGGGTTATCGTAGCATTAGCAATGAAAGTCAAAAATATAATATTATTGAAAATAGTGCAGATTATCATGTTGTTGGTAAATCAAATCTGGAAGAAAATAGGTATGAAATTTTGGGTTATCGTGTTAAATTAAGAGAAACATTGGGTAAGGGATTGTTTAATTTTCAAGATGTTTTCATTATAGATTCCAATAATCACGATAATTTACATAAATATGCAGAAATGCATGATTTTTTACGAGATATTTCTAAAACCAATAAAAAATTCTGGTCTAAATATTATGATTTTAGACGTGAAAATTTACTAATGAAAACAATTACTGAATATAGGAATGGTGATAAGAGAAGTGGTTATGATGTAATTATAAAAGATTTAGATTATGGATATGCAATAACTGGTCATAAATCACAGGGAAGTACATATACCCATGTTTTTGTTATGGAAAATGATATTAATGATAATTGGTTACTAAAAGAACGAAATCAAATAAAATATGTGGCATTAACAAGACCAACAATATCTGCAACAGTTTTAATTAATTAAAATAAAATATGAAAATAAAAAATTTTACACACGGTATTTTGGTATTAAACCCAAAACTAGAAAAGGATGGTAAAATACCTGTTGTTCATTTTTTGGGTTTGTGGAAAGAACCCAATGAAAATGATTTTGAAAATTTAAAGGATGAATTAAGAAATGATTCTCAATATGAATTGAATGATGTTGTAGATGATTTAGAATTTATTCTTGCTGATGAAGAAACAATCGAATTCTACAATGAATTGGTGAAAAATGATGAAGTAGATTTTATTATTCATAGAAATGATGAAAATGGTTTACTTGATAATATTACATTAAATTAAAAATTTGTTTTTATTTTAAATTAATATTAAATTTTGTATATATTCTAATCATTATTTTTTAAACCAATATCATCTATTATTGTCAATATATTTTTTATAATAATTTTATTTGGTAATTTAAAATGAATGAATTTGTAAAAATACTTAAGTTTAATAAAGAATCTAATGGTAAATGGTATATTGATTTACCTAAATGGAAGGGTAAAAAATCTGCATTACAAATGGTTTGTGGTGCAGATAAACTATTGGATATTATTTCAAATCATTCAAATTCTGTTGAAATTTTTATTCATTATGAAAATTTTGATGGTGCTTCTTTATTAAAAAAGAAAAGAAATTGTTGGTTTAATGGTGCTGATTATACTATTGAAAAATATAAGAACAATAATATTAATTTAAAGGTTTGGTTGTGCAATGTTACAAAATATGTTTTGGGTTTTTTTCCTGATGAAATATATTTTGCTAAATATAAATAAAAAAAGTAAATTATGTGAATTAAATCCCTTTTTTATTTTAAAATTGGTGAATATTAAATTAATATTTTAAATTTATAAAAATTTTCGTAACATTTAAAAATTTAATTCGTAATTTAATATATGAAAAAAACATTAATTATATGTCGTGGTTTGCCAGGTTCAGGTAAGACTACATTTAGCAAACTAATTGGAAAAGCAATTTGTAGTGCTGATGATTATTTTATGCATAATGGAGAATATTGTTGGGATAAAGAAAAAATATATGATGCTCATGCTTGGTGTATTAAAAAATGCGAAAGATTTATGAAAATTAATGCATTAAAAATTATCATTGCCAATACTAATACAACAACAAAAGAAATGCAACCATATATTGAACTTGCTAATATATATGGATATGATATTTTTACTATTATTGTTGAAAATAGGCATAAGGGAAAAAATATACATGATGTACCAGAAGAAACAATTGAAAAAATGAAAAATAGGTTTGAAATTGTATTATAAAAGTTAAATATATATATTATTTAAATCCCATATAAAAAAAACATATGGGATTTTTTGTTTATTATAATCATAAAGTTTCTTTAGTATTTATAAAAAAATATTTTAATGATTAATAATTTAAAAAAAATCAATTTTATGTAAAATAACCTAAAGAATTTAATATTTTATAATAAAAGAACATTTTTAATAATTAAAAAGGGAGTGGAAAAAATTTATCATACGATATTCAATAATAATATACCAAAAAAATGAATTGGATAAAATTATAAATGAAATGAATGGTATTCTTTTTAAATTAAAAGAATTTACAGAAAAACAATTAGTCAAAAATTTTTAAAAAATGAAAAACATAAATAAAATAATAAATAATACAATTCATGAATATTTAAATGAAAATTTAAGTAATGAAATTAAACAACTACAAAGAGAATTAAATTATTTAGAAAATGTAGAATTAGAAAGAGCAAGAAAAAAACGAAATTTTGATTTATTTGATGAAATTGTTAATAAAATAAAAAAAATACAAAAAATTTTATATTTTTTGACTGGTGATAGTTATGGTGAAAATAAACAAAAAGAACGAAATATAAAACCAAAGGGTTTAAATGATAAATATGATTATCCAACAGATGTTCCTAAAAATATTTATAGGTGGATATTATACAATCAATCGTTGTTATATTCAGATGCCACTGATGCAGTTAGATGGAGTAGAATAATAAACACAAAAAATGAACCTAGATATAGTGGAAGTATTACAATTTATAGGGCAGTTGATAATGATAATTATAATGAGATTCGTGAAGGTGATTGGGTTACTATAAATAAAAAATATGCAATTGAACATAATAATAGGTATTTTAATGGAAATGGAAAAATATTATCTTTAGAAGTTAATGGCAGGGATGTTTTAAAATCACCAACTGGTGATTATAATGAAGCCATATATGCACCGTTAAAATATTCAATAGATGTTAAACTATAATTATGAAAAGCATAAAAAAAATAATTAATTCTATAATTAAAGAATATTTAAACGAAAATAGAGATATTTTAAATAAAGATATTTTAATGATTAATAATTTAAAAAAAATCATACTTGAAACAATAAAAGAAATTGATGGTGATATTCATTTTAATGATAAACAAAATAATAATTATATTCATTGGAATGAACTAACATTATCAACTAAAAATGATATATGTGAAAATCTAAGGAATAATATAAAATATTTACAAAACAACTATTGGAATAGTGAAGCATTAAGAGATATGATTGAAGATTCAATTATTCAACCAACATTTAAAATAGAATATAAAAATGTAAATGAATTATATAAAGAATTATTGGATATTGGTTGGAATATTAGCAGTCTTAATTTAAACCATTTAATTAATAAAATAAGAAATAATGTACAACTAGACCCTATACTATTGAATAATAATAAATTTTATGATGGTGGTCATAGATTAACAGCATATAAAAAATTAGGAATTAATAAAATACCCACGATAGATATTGGAAATTTGTTAAATTTTGATTGGGAAAAATGGGATAATGGGGAAATATCTTTTTAATACCATGAATTTATTATGAAAAGCATAAAAAAAATAATTAATTCTATAATTAAAGAATATTTAAACGAAAATAGAAATATTTTAAATAAAGATATTTTACCTAATTATTTATATCATGTAACAACAAACTATAATGATGTTATTAAATCTGGAATATTATTGGCAAAATCTGGTTTAGATTCTGGTGGTTTGGGTGGTACTGAAAGTATTGGTGTTTCTTTTGTTTCTGATATAAATATAGCAAAAAATATCTATAATGAATTAAATTTAATTAACAATATTAACAATTCGAAAAATGAAAAAGAAGTTTTAAAAATAATAAATAATATTGATGATGGGGAAAGAAAAAATTTTATATTAACTGAATATAATAGAACAATTGATGTTTATATGAATTTTAAAACTGCTGCTTTAATGGCAATTAGATTAAGTAGAAATTCATTAAATTTTTATGATAAACCATATTATGGTATTATTATTTTTAATGAAGATAATATAATAAATAAGGATATTGGAATTATTAAAATCCACAAAAATAAAATTCCCAATGATGTAAAAATAATTGAAGGGGTTGATAAAAATTTAGGTGAAATTAGGGTTTTAGGTGATATCAAATTATAAATATGAAAAACATTAAAAATATAGTTAATTCTATAATTCAAGAATATTTAAACGAACAAGAATCTAAACAGCATGATTTTTTTAAAAAAGATATTACTGGTATGGCATTTTATGATGATATAATTCATAATAGAAATAATAAATTTAATTTAGAATATAAAATTGTTAATTTATTAATTGATGATTATTTCAAACTAATTCATGATGAAAATGGAATATTTCAATCTAAAGAATGGCATTTAAATAATAAAAATTCCATGTTAAACGAAAAAATATTTAAAATAGTAGAAAATATGAAAAGGGGTATTAAATATGATATCCCTGTTTATGATTTTAGAGATGGTTTTCAAGAAGGTAGGCATAGATTAATTGCTGCAAGTATTTTAGGATGTAATTTTGCTCCAGTTGCATTATTTGGATATAATATTGATTTGGAGTTAAAAATAAATGGTATTAAGGTTTATAATAATTAATATAATATTATGAAAATTATAAAAGAAATTATTATTAATACAATTCAAGAATATCTAAATGAACAACAACACGTAAATAAAACCTTTCTTTGTGTTGATATTCAACCAGAATATAAAAATTATATTACTTTTAATATATATGAATGGGTTGAATATATTAATAATAATATAGACAATAATAATATTGTTTTACTTTATAATGGTTATGATAGTTTAGGAATGATTACTGAATATGATTACGTTGAATGGTTGTATAATATTGGAATGGAAAAAAACACAATTGATAATTTAATTTTTTATGATAAGGGATATGCTTTTTTTAGATATTGCATAGATAATCAAATAGAAGAAGATATTATTGTTAGTTTGGTAAGATATATGATAAAAAATGATATTACTGATAGTAGAGATATTAATAAACCATTATGGGAAAAATATATAAAAGAAAATACCAATTTAAATACCAATGAAATTAGAGAATTATTGGATATGGCTGGTGATATGATATATATTCCTGATTTGGTGGATGAATTAAAAAAATATAATAATATCGTTCTTATGGGTGGTGGTAAGGATGAATGTCTTAAAGAAGTTGAAATTGCATTAAAAGCAATTAATAAACCATACCAAAAAGAAAATAGGTTTATTTATTAAATAAACACAATAAAAAAAATATAATCCATTTTTTTTCTTTTTTTTGTAACAATTATTAATTTTATTCGTAATATTTAGTAAAATCATTCTTTATAATGAAAATATTAAAAAATATTATGAATATAATTGGAATTAATTTAACCAATAAAACAAAGTTTGATTATGTTAATATGAATGATAATAATTCTGAAACACTAATATTATTAAAAAAGAATTTTAAATTTTTGTTAATTGAAAATAATGTACCAATAGATAAAATTAAATTTATATCCAAAGAATATTTTTACTATAATATTGAAACTAAAGAAATAAATCCAAAACAAATTGTTTTAAGTAAAAAAGAAAAGAAAAACACACCATTAATAATAAATTCAAATAAAAATATTATTAAAGTTGGTTTAAAACATTATCATTCTTTACTAAATATTTTTGAATTCATAAGAAATATGATAAAAATAAGTAAAAATGGTGTTGTGATTATGATTACTAATGAATTTTTAAACAATAATTGTGATAATATTTATATGTTAAATTTAGATGAAATAACCTATAATAATTATTAAAATATGGCAACTAAAGCATTAATATTTGTTTTAATTTATTTTTTTATTTCATTTGGAGTAATATTTATTTCAGAAAGAATATTTTCATATTTTTTATTTTTTAAATTAGAAAAACACCCTAAAATCATTGAATTTATATTCAAAAAATTGGATGAAATATGTAAAAAAGAAAAAATATTTGTTTATGATTATTCCTATAATGAATTAAATAAAGATATTGAAAATTTTGATGATTTAATTCTTGGTAGATATATATATACATATGATAATGAATATCAAGAAAAGATTAATGAATATATTGATATTATTAATAAACTATCGAAAAACGATGAAGAATATAAAGACTATTCAAAAACAAACAAAAATTTTAAATCCTTAGTTTTACCAAGAATTGAAATATGTAATGCATATGATAATGAAAGAATTAAATTAGGTGGGATGATAAGTTATTTTATAACATATTTACATGAATTGGGTCACCATTTTGCTTTTAAAAATATGGGTAAGCATACTGAAAGGGATGCTGATTATTATGCATATCAAATTATTAAAAACGAATTCCCAATGTTTTTTCGTTTAATATATGATTTTAGATTTAAAAATGAAAAAATGTCCATCAAAGAAAAAATAGTTGGAATGTTTCAGTTTCTTAAATATTTAATTACAAAAAAAATAGAATATGGCAATTTATAATTTTAATTACGAAGAAAAAAATAATAAATTTATATATAAATCTATTGATTTATATTATAATTCATTGAATAAAAAAATTTCATTCGATAGTGGTAATTTTATAAAGGATTGGTACAATCTAAATAAATTTAAAAATAGTTTAAAAAATAATGATGTTCATTTTACACAATTAAATAATCATACTATTTTTGAAAAAGAAATTAATAATTATTATGATATTGCCTACTTAAAAAAAAATTTTTGGGGTAAATTAAAATTATATTACAATAAACCACAAAATTCAATAATGAAATTATACATACCCAATGGAATAAAATTAAAATGGAAAGAATTTTTAAAACATATTAACGAAAAATAGTTTTTATTTTTGTTTTTTAAAAAATATTCATTAATTTTGTTTTTTAGATTTTGGAAAAATTATTAACAATAAAAAACATATTGTCATGAAAAAAAATTCATTAACACCAAACAAAGGCTTGAGTTTATCACAAGCACAAAGTATTTCTAATCTTTGCTTTCAAAAAGCAAGTGAAATTGATATGCAGTTAAATAGCATTAACAATTCAAGTAAAAAAATTAAAGTAGATGGTGAGGAATTAACACTTGTTAATGGTACACCAATGCCCGATAATATTATTGAATTGCTTGAACTTAAGGCTAAATTACATGCTTGTCAAGCATTTTTAATGGAAAATATTAAGGCTAAAGATGCCATGTTGAATGAAACTATGACAACATCTGCTGATATATCAGATATTGAAGAACCAAAAAAACCAGATTTAATTAATTCTCATGCTAAATTTCTTCCTAAAGTTAATGAAAGGTGGGGATGGGAACAATTATGCGTATCAGATATAAATGAATATCTTGAATCGGAAGCATATGCAGCACATATTGGTCAATTTATTCATAAAGATGGTGTTTTGCATAATTTAAGAAATGAATTAAAAAACATTAAACCTGTTGAATGGATGGAAATTAAATCTGGTGAAAAAACACCTGTTAAAGTGGAAATTCACCATACACAGGATAAACTTTTTGATATTCATGAAAAATTATCGGCATTGCATCGTAAACATGAACAACGTGTTAACTATTTTAAATCCATTGTAAAAAATTTGGTGACAAATGAAAATGCAAGAATTGCAAAACATAATACAGAAATTCAAATTGAAACAGAAGCATTAAATCAAAAAATGAATTCCGAATATAAAATTGCAATGGATGAATATACTGAAAAAATAAAAACAATTCAGAATGAATTTGAAATTGAAAGACAAAAAAGAATTAAAGAAATTGTTTCAATGAGAATTTCAGTTGATGAAAGATTTCAAGAAATCATTGATATGTTTTTATCTGAAATTAAGGATGATAGAAATGAATAATTAATAAATAGAGTTGAATGGTAAATAAAGCACAAGCCGAGTTTACCATTCTTTATGTTTAGCAATACGTTCTTTATTTAATTAAATTTTATCATTAGCATAAGTGGTAAATGTTTGACAAACATTTTTTTTTTAAACCCGCTTCTCTCACAAAAATTTTTATATTATATGATGATTATTAATCATCAAATTGTAAGACTTGGTTTTTGATTTTGTCCTTGGGTGAGAGAAGGTCTTTGACGTTGCTTTTGATTTTTTCTTTAACTATATAACGTATTGCTAAACAACTCTTTTAATATCATAAAAATAATGAAAGAAATCACAAAAAATAGAAAATTCGACCATGTTAAAGTTTTTGAAAAACTAAAAGAGTTTGGGTTTAGAAAAACTGGTAAGGAATTATATCCACTATATTTTAATAGTAGTAGTAATATTATTAGTTATTATATGGCAAAAAAAGAAACACCAGAAAAAAAAGGTGCGTTTGTTTTTATTCATAAAGAAAATAGATTATATGCATATTCTTTTGAAGAAATTGAAAATGTTTATTTAGAATTATTGGAATTAATAAAAAAATGAAAATAGATTATTATCATAATAAAGAAATTGAATTAACTGAAAATTTTTTTAATTTAAAAGAAATATTAAATTTTCAATTAGAACATGATATTCAAATTATTCGTGGTGAAGGTTATTAATATTGTTGCTATATTGATAAGGAATGTTTTAATGTTTTATTAACACCAATGTGTGCTTTAGTTTTAGGAATAAAAATATTTAAAGAAAATCAAAAAAATTAAATAATAATCAAACCAACATAGTACATAATGTTGGTTTTTTTTATAGTATTTTTATAAAAAATAAATGTTTAAGTTGATTTTTATATTACGCCAAAGGTTAAAAATTTTTTATAGAATGGCGAAATTTAAAATAATTATTGATTTAATATGAATGAAATAATTGCATATCATGGTAGTTATGAGCATTTTTTGAAGTTTTCTGAAAATAAAATAAAAGCAAATAAAGAATTACATTTAGGTTGGGGTTTTTATTTTGTGGATAATCCACAAACTGCTCTTAAGTATGGAAATTATATATATAAAGTTAAATTGTTCAATAATAAGAATCATTACCATTTAATTGACTTTAATAAACCAATAGAACCAAATATTTTATATAACATATTAACATCCCTTTATTATAAAATTAATAGAAAAAAAATAAACTATGATAATTTTAAATTATTATACAACATAGAAAAAGAAATTGAAAATTTTAAAAATAAAATTTGGAATGAATTGGTAAAAATAGATAGTGATTTAAATATGTTGACCTTTTCTGAAGTATTTGATACGGACAATAAAAATTCTTGGTTTTATATATCTAACTATATTAATAATAATCAAATTAATAAATTATGTAATAAATATTATTCTTTATTAAATATAAAAAACAATAAAAAGATATTAGATTTTAACCTTCATGATATTGGTTTTCTTATTTATAAAAAAATATCACATTTATTGAATGGTGATAAAAATGCATCTTTATTTTTATTAAAAAATGGAATTGATGGGTGTATGGATATTCTATCTGGATATAAATATTATTCTATTTTTAATTCAAATGATATTAAAATAGTAGAAATAAAAAAATATAAACAAAATTATATGAAAAATATTATCAATGAAATTGTTGTGGATTTTTTTCAACATAAAAATTTGTTAATTGAAAATTTACAATTAGCAAATAAAGTTTATTTTAATACTGGTAAACTAACTGAAGAAGATAAAAATATTATTTTAAATATTACTAATGGTGATAATTATACTAAAATAATTTCTGATTTTTATTATGAAATGAAAAAAACAAAACAATTAGATAAATTAGATTTTAATTCAATTATTGATTTGAAATTTTTATATAAAGATGTTAAAACATACAATAAAAATGTTTTTCCTATTGTTGGATTTGATGTTTTTAATATTAATCCAAATGATATTGATGTAATCATGAGAAGTTTATATAAAAGACGTTTAATAATTCAAAAAATAAAAGATTTACCATCAATTGCCATTAGAAATTTAAAAAATGATATTCGTAAAGAAAGAATAATTTCCCAATTAGATACTTATTTACATAATTTAGATTATTTTTTTGCACACTATTCATTATTATCAAATAGAGATAAAAAAATGCAAGAAAAAATACTAAATAAAATGTTCAAAAATAATATAACATTATCAGAATTACTTAGTTTTGTTGAAGATAAACAAAATTTAATTGGTGGGGTTGAATTTACAAAAGAAGATATTATCGAATTATCAAAAACAGAAGATTTTGAAATTATATATAATCATGATAATAAAATGATTGTAAGGGTTGATTCACCCGAAGGGATTAAAAAAATTGGTTGCAATTCATTATGGTGTTTTACCTATGGCGGTGGTTTTGATAGAGCATATAGAGATTGGTATGCTTTTAGTCATAACGATATGGTTTATGTTATTATAGATTTTAACAAAAATTCTGATTCTGATGATTTTATGCATGTTTTAATTAAACCATTGGTTGACGAAGATGGAAATTTAATTGATTTTGACGATGATGATGATTATCCTCTATATACCATGACTAACGAAAATTATTGGAATCCATATTCAGTATTAGAATATTTGTTTGGTAAAGATTATAAAAAAATTATCTATAATTATCTTAATTTCGAAAATTAATCAAAAACAAATTTTATAAAAACATGAGTAAAGATATTAGAATGATGATTGATAAAATCAAAAATTTAAAACCTGTTATAAATGAAAATATTAATAACATAAAGACATTATATCATGGTACTTCTGATAATAAAAAAGAATTTCAAAATGATGATATAATTTTTTTATCAACATCATCAACATTTGCAAAAAAATATGGTGATAAACTATTAATTATAAAAGCAGATTTGGGTAATGTTTTTAATTCTTTAGAATTTAACGATATTCAATTATTATATAAAAACGGTTTTAAATTATATGACCCAAATGTAGATGAAGATTGGGATGATATTGGATATGATTTTAATAAAGAAAATTTTAGAACAGCAAAAGCATTTATAAATTCACCAACTAATAATAATACATGGGATGCCATTGAAAGTACAGAAGGTGTTATTGATTGGATATTTAATAATGGTTTTGATTCAATATTAGTAACCGAAGATAATATAGAAAACTATATTTGTAAAAAAAATAACATTAAATCAATTGAGAATTATTAATAATGGGTAATATAATAAAACTTATAGAAAACGTTGTAAAAGATTTTTTAAACGAAATTTCTTTTCATGATATAAAAATTGATGATATATTAACAGATAAGTATGTTAGAAATTATATTTTAAATGGTTATGCTGATAATTTATTGGATTATTATAAAGATGAAAATAATTTAGATAATCGTAATGATGATGATGTTTTAGAATCGGAAGAATTTTTTGATTTAGTAAAAAGTGAATTAGAATCCAATTTAAATGTTGCAATGGATAATATATATGATAATATAGATAATCAAACCAATAAAATAAAATTATATAGAGCAATTAGAGTTGATAATAATTGGTTAAACCATTTAAAAACACAGGGAAAAAGATTAGGTATATATTGGACATGGAATGAAAATAGTGCTGAAACTCATTGGGGAGATTATTCAAAAGAAAATGAAGCATTAATTGAAATTGAAATAGATGAAAAATATATTAATTGGTATAAAACTCTTGAAATGAATATGAATTCAAATTTTCATGAAGAAAACGAAATTAGATTATTTAAAAACACACCAATTAAATTAAAATCAATAAAAATTAATGATGTTGATATGGATATTTCCGAATTAATTAATAAAACATTCTATGCTTAATTTTTATACCTTTTGTTGGAATTAACTGCCGATGAAATTAAACAAAAATATTATACAATTAAATATATAAAAAATCCAACACAAGAAGTTATTAATTATGTAAATAATAATTTAACATAACTATTTATATTAAAATTATTATTTAAGATGAATATTATAAATATTATTAGAGAAGAAATTGAAAGTATATATTCAGCCAATTTTCCTGAATTTGGTGATAGATTACACCATTTAGATTTAGATAATATAACAGAAGAACTTGAAAGTATTGTTGAATATGGTGAAGCAACCCATGAACCATATCCATTTAAATTTGATAATGTTAGTTTTAATGAAGTTAATTATCATTTTGATACCGAAGAAGACGAATATGTTGTTTTAATAAATCTTGTGGATAGAATAAGTAGAAAATGGGAAGTATCTTTTGGTGTTGTTGGTGGAACTCCAACAGATATTTTAAATAAGGGTAGACATTTTAGAGTTATGTCAACAATTACTAAAATTATTAATGATTTTATTGATAAATATAAACCCAATTTCATATTAATAAAACCATCAAAAAATGATGAATATGAAGATTTATATAATAGGGAAGATAAAAGAAGATTTAATATGTACATGGCATATGTAAAAAAGAATATGCGACCAGATTATTTTGCATATGAATATACACCCTACATTGTAATTGAAAGAAAAGTAAAAATTAAGGATGATAATATTGTAACAATTTAATTAAAATTTTGGGTTAACAATTATATTTCTAACTTTCATTTCTTTTGGTAATATTTTATCAATAACATCCAAATCTTTATTTTCAATACCCGAACTAATAATTACATGCATTGGAATATCAATATTTTTTGCACTTCTAATACCGACAAGATAATCATCAATATAATATTTTAAATATTTTTTATTCCAATCCAATCTATAGTAATGCCATCTATCCTCAATGTTTTTTAAAATCATACCATCTGCCTTACCATAAATATTATGATTATAATCAGAACCAGCATGTGTATTATATGTAAATTTTTGTTTATCACCATATTCTTCAAAAATATCAATTTCTGCAAATCTACTATTATCATCCATTGCACCAAATAGCCAAAATGCAGACCACAAACCATATCCTTTAGGAATGTAAATTTCTGCTTCAAAATTACCATATAAAAAGGTGTTTTCACTAAATAAAACACCTCTAGTGTATTCAAATTCTATATTATTAGTATTCCACCATCCATTATCAACAACATGCTCTTTTTTTACAAAAAGAGAATATTCGTTATTTCTTTTAATAACATTATTATCTGAAATATAAACATGATTAGAACCAGTATTTGTTCTACCCCAAGGATAACAATATTTAAATTGTGTAATACGTTCACCAATTAAAATTGGTTTAACTTTAATTCTAAAACCTATTTTATATAGAAAAAGAAGAATTTTATTGATTATTTTTAAAATATTCATTAGTAAAAATTGTTTAATATAAATACTTTTGTAACATTTAAATTCCTTTTTCGTATATATAATTGAATAAAATAAAGAAAAATTAGAAAATATGCCCTATAATAAAATTCGTTTTGGTGAAGAATTAAAAAACACACTTAAAATTATAAAAGAAGCAAAAAAAGATTCCTATAATTTAATTTTTTTTAATTTTAATAATACAAATTATTTGTTTGGATATTCATTCAATGAAAAAGCATCACCATTTTTATTAAAAGAATCCGACAATGAATTTATTATAAATACCAAACATATATTTACAACCAATTCATATAAAATAGAAACGAATGGTTCATTAATATCCAAAAATTTTAATTTTAACATGACCATTAAAGATTTTGTTAAAATATATTTAAATGGTGAGTTGGAAATTAAAGAAAAGAAAAAACAAAAAAATAATAAATCTAAAATTAAGAAAACATGAATGAAATGGATAAAATAGAAAATTTTGAATATGAATATATGGGTTTTGGTGTTCATAAATCATCTTGCATTATTCGAATAGAAAAAAATGGAGATATGTTTTATATATTATTTGAAGATATTGGAAATGGAACATCTGTTACTAATGCATCAGAACAGTTAGCAAGTGATATTGTTAATTTATATTCTATAAATCCAACAAAATGTAGATTTTTTGAAACATACCGAATTTATAATTATGATTCTATTGATGAAATTACTTATGAATGGGATTATAATAATAAATTTATAGCAAGAAAACCTACTTGGAAAAATGCAAATCTTAGTTTATTAAAATTTTTTAATATTAATTAATTGTTGTTTTTTTTCTATTTATATTAATAAAGTTTATTTTAAAATGAAACCAAATGTAATTATTGTTGATGATATCGATGTTAATCGATTCTTAATAAAAGAAATAATAAAAGAAAAACCAATAGAAATAACTGAAGCAACAAATGGTGAAGAATGTATTAATCTTATTAATAATAACACTAAATTAATATTTATGGATGTTATGATGCCAATTATGAATGGCATTGAAGCAACTAAAATTATTAACGAAAAATATCCCAATATTATCGTTATAGGTATCACAGGTCAATATGAAAGTAAAGAGCATAAAATTTTTCATGAAATTTTATATAAACCATATAATGGATGTAAATTGATTGATATTTTAAAAAAATACAATATAATTATTTAATAAAATAAATAATTGTTGGTTTCATTCTAAGAAAAAAGAATATTAATAATGAAGAAAATAATGAAAATATTTTTTTCTTTAATTAATGGTTCAAATAAATATTTTTATACCATTAATAATGAAAATATTAATGATATTCTAAAGGAACATATCATAAATAAATTTTCTAAAATTAATCCAAAATTAGATTTTTCTAATTTAAAAATTGAAGTAACAAAACATAAGTCCAATAGAATTAAAATTTTATTGGTGAAAAATGTTGTAAATACGACCAATATTTGTCAAATAGCAATAAATACCAATAGAAAATTGGCAGAATATATTTATAACTATGGAATTGGTCAATCAACAGGATGTGTATTTGGAACTGTTTATACAACACAATTTAATAATTTATATAAATAAATTTTGTTTATATTAAAATATTATTACTTTTGTATGTCTAAATTCATCATTTTTTGTTTTTTGATTTTTATGCTTAAAACTTGTCGGGTGAATACCTATAAACCCCGAACTCTGTTGATGGTAACCCAATCCGATAAATAGGGCAGAAGAAGTGTGGGTAGCATAAAAATCTTTTTATTGTATAAAATGTTAGAATAATTTAAATAACTAAATTTTAAATAAAAATGGAAGAAAATAATGTAAGTTTTATTGAAATTATTTCCGAACTTCAAGCAAGGTTTGGTTGGAATGATGATTGGAAAAATAGTGAAATTGAAATTAAAAATTATCCATTTAATGATATTTTTCATACAAATGCTTTGAATAATGGAAATTGTGATATTTCAATAAATTTTTCTGAAAATTGTCAAAAAATTTCAAACAAAAACGGTTTGATTTACTACAATGGTAAATGGGCAACTCGTAAATTAAAAACACAACCACAATATTGGTTTGTTGAAAAAGATATTAATAACCCAGTGTGGGAAATATATGAAAACGAATATTTTAAATCGAATGTGAAAAATTCAAACGATAAATATTTTTATTGTAATATACCATATGGTAATACATCTATAAATTTGCTCCATGAATTAAAAAACCATCAATATATTACCCTTGAACAGTGGTATAAATTTATATTTAATCCAACAAAATATTTAACATGCCTTTTTTGGAATAATGAAAATGAAGATATTAGAATTCTTGGAAAATATGATTATAAAAATGAAAATGGATTATTTGTTGATTTAGTTAGAAATGAATGGAAATATTGTAAACCAATATATGATTATCGTTTTATTAGTAATTTTAAACACGATAAAAATAAATTAGTTTATAACGATAACATTAACATTAATATCTCCAAAAAAAATAATGAATGGATTGAATTTAAAGAAAATTCACCATTACCACAATTTGGAAAAATGGTTTGGATATTGGATGATAAAAATAATGTATATATGGGATATAGAAGTTTTACAAATGATTTAAAAGAAACTTGGAAAATAATTGAATATACAATAGATAAAGATTTAATTTCTTATGTAAATAACATTACTCATTGGTCTGAAATAAATAAACCAACATATTTTTAATTCAAAATAATAAAAAATTTTAAAATGGAAATAAATAATACTGATTCTAATTTTATCCCAATTTCATCAATATCATATACTAATGATGAAACCATAAAAAATATAATGACCCTTTATAATATCGAAAGATTTGACCTCGATTGTACCTATTCTATTGGAAATTTTTGGAAAAAATTACCAAAACCAAAACATAAAACAGATTTATACCCACAAAAACCAGATGTGATTAAAGCAAGTAGTGATAATCTACCCTTTGAAAATGAATCAATGAAAAGTATTATGTTTGACCCACCATTTGTAATCGCTGGTAAAACATATAAAGATAATGATGATGGTAGTAGTATTATTGCTAAAAGATTTGAAGGATATTTTAGTTTTGAAGAACTAAAAAACCATTACTATGGTACTTTAAAAGAAGCATATAGATTATTAGAAAATGATGGTATTCTCGTTTTTAAAACACAAGATACTGTTTCTAGCGGTAAAAACCATTTCTCTCATTGTGTTGTAATGAATATGGCACAAAAAATAGGATTTTACCCAATTGATTTATTTGTCCTTTTAGCAAAAAATAGAATCAATTCTTTTTCAAAAAATAAATGGAAAAATCAACGTCATGCCAGAAAATATCATTCATTTTTCTGGGTATTTAAAAAAACTAAATGTAAAGTAAATTATGATTTTTGACAATTATTGTGGTTCTGTTGTTGTTAAAACAATTGATGAATTGGATAAATTGGAAAAAGAATTTTTTAATTAACGTTAATTAAATGATATGAAATTTTTAATTCAGAAAATCGACAAAGAATTAAGACACGATTTCACGTTTACTCTCATGGAATCCATTCGATATCAACAATGGTATCATAAATCTAAAGACGTAATTAAGTATAAGTTTTTTAACACCAAATCAGACGAAAATACTTTTATTTTTAATGATGCACATAAAAAATATGTACCTGTTGGTAGTGTTGAATTTGTAACATCATTCCTTGAACAATTTTATGGCGTTGTTCCCAAACCATTAAATGTACCAGAAGAATTGTTTCATTATGCGGGTAGAAAAATATACAATGGTACAGAAAAAGATTTACCTCGTAATGGCTATTGGATAGCAAAATCAAACAATAAAATTAATGAGTATATAAGTTTATTAAATTGCAACACAAAAGATGACTTCATTTATATACCAGCGAATAATTATCAATTTTCTGAAAGTATCAGGATTGATAGCCAAAGAAGATGTTTTATTTATAATGGTAAGTTGGTGGGGATTCAACATTATCTCGGTGATTTTAAAATATTTCCAAATATAATGGCAATTGAAGCAATGATTATTGATTTTAAATCAGCACCAATCGCATATACTCTTGATGTTGGAATCAATAAAAACACTAACACAGTTTTTTTAGTGGAAGCACATGACTTTTTTTCTTGTGGTTTATATGGTTTTGCCGACCATCGAATATATCCACAGATGCTTTACAGATGGTTTCGTGAATATACTAATAATTCTGAAAAAGAATCACAACATGGGTTTAAAAAATGAAAACGATAATTACTGATAATCATATCATTCTGAAAGAGAATCACAATACAAAGATACTGACATATACTGACATATACAATGGTAATCATATCATTCTGAAAGAGAAACAAAATGTCCCGTAAAATATAATTCTGAAAGAAAAAAATATCTTGCAAGACAAAATGTCCTGTAAGATGTCCTGCAAAATGAATATTTATATTTTTCTAAAAAGAAATTATAATTCTTGTGATATTAATATTAATAATTTTATTATCCTTATTAAAAAATAAATATAATTAATATGTCAACTATTTTCTGCGATTTAATTGACAAATTAATTTAAAATAATTATATAACAAAACTATTTTAATTTTATAATAAAAAAATAAGAATAAAAGTGCATTACCTTGCACTTTATATTGATAATGTTAATTATTTTGAACAAAATCATAATAAATGTGCAATATATTGCACTTTATAAAAAAAAATATAAATTATACTATTCTAAAAAAAACATAATATTTCTTTTTATTTTATTATAATATGAAATTAAACTTATTAACATGGACATTAACATGGACATGTTGTCCATGTTAAAATATTATTTTTTATATTACCGTAGAACTACAGTAGAACTATAGTAGAAGTTATTTTAAATAAACTTCATTATTTGGATTATTTTTACTTCCCTATTTGTCAAAATATAAATATAAAAACCATTTTCCTGATATCAAGAAAATGGTTTTTTATAATAAAATAACATTATATTGTGATTTTATTCTTTAATGATAGATATTACATTGATATTACATTAAAATAACATTATATTGTGATTTTGTGGTCGCAATTTGCGACAAGATAATATCATTATTTTTATAAAAAAAATATCTCTGTTTTTTTGTACTATAATTATACTTTTTATTGAAATTAATTATTAAATTAACTATAAATTATACTTACTTAAACTAAAAATAATACAATTGATTATCAGTATAATATACAGTAATATCTTAATGTTTTAAATATAGACAAATACAAAATTCCATTTTTTACCATTTTTTACCACAAATTACCACTAAAAATAAAGGTATTTTTGTAGCCCCTACACCCACATCTTCTCTTACTTTTTATTTTTTTAAAAAGTTATTTTATAAAAAATTATAAAAAGTTTATAAATATTAAATTTTATAGAATATCAAATCTGGACATTTAAAATATTTATAATTAAAGCACATTAAATTGATATTGATGATATAATAATATTTGGACATTAATTTGGTAATATCTGGACATTTATGCTGTACATTGTTGTAATATACTTAATGGTATAATACTAATTAGTATAAAATTTATTTCTTGCATATTTTGCGTTGAATGGAATAATTATTCGTTGCAAAAATAATGGGAATATGATATATTTTTTAATTTAAAAGAGTTAATTCAACATCGACTAATTTACATTTATTAAGGTTATCGAAATATTCATCAGTTATTAGGCTATCATTACCAATAATATTTTGGACACATTTTACTGTATAAATCATATCATTCATTGTAATATTTTCTTCATATAGTAAAGGTGTATTTGTTTCATATATTCCTTTAGTAAGTTTATTGACATCAACAAAGATATTGTTGTACATTAGTGTTTTAAATATTTTTTTCATAGGTTTAAACTTTTATTATGTACATTGGTTGGTATTAATATTTAGATTAAAATTATTAAGTAGATTATATTATTATTTTATGTACATTGTTTTAAATATAGTTTTTATTTTTTATTGTATCATTTATTTCTTTTTTCAGATTAATTTTTAATTCATTGGATAATGGGAAGCAATAGTTCCATGAAGCACCATTAGCATCTACATATTGGTTATGAGGGTTTGTAAGTGCATATTCAGCAATATATCCTTTGGCATCCAATGTATTTTTAAATATATATAGTTCACCTTTTATTGGTTTATTTTCTATTGGTTTTAGTTTAGGATATAAATCATATAGATTTTTTATTTCATCATTGGTAGCCAATCGTAATTCTATGATATCAATAGAAGATGTTAAGAAATTTACATTTTCATGTAATAAATTTTGTTTTATGGAATAATGTATTGCATTATCTATATTTTTTTTAATTATATTTCCTTTAGCCAGCCATTCACTATATTTTGTTTTAATATAAAACCAATCAGTATCATTAATAATTGATAAATCCACATTGTTTGGTTGAAAGAATTTTTTCCATTGATTTAGGGTAATATATTGGTAGTTTATATATTCATTTTCTATTCCATTAATAATATCAGTTTCTAATCCATCAGAAGTTTGATATTTATATTTTGGAATATATTCAAATTTATTTTTAAACCATAATTCAAAAGATTTCCATAATGGATGTTTTTCATTTCTTTCAAGAATCCATTTTTTAGGTTTATTAGTTAATTTACGAATTTCCCAAATACCACTATCATAAATTTTACCATATTTACCCCAAATAGTAAAATTATTATTTATATTTTGTATTCCCCATCCAATATTAGTATTATATATAGAATTAAATTCGAATTCAGAATTTTCAGATTTTTCATTAAACCAATTTTTTCCCCATCGAATATTAAGTTCAATCATTAATTCATTAAATGTAATTGTTTCCATGTTGTACATTGTTGTTAGTTAGATAATACATATTATTATAACAAAAATAGTATAAATTTAAATTATTTAAAAATATTTATTCATTATTAATTTCATCAACTAAAAGTAGATTTAAAATATCATTAATACAATTTTGTAGATTAAAACCTATTTCTTCATAATCACAATAGAAATAGTAGCATTCTCCTTCTTCTCTATTTTGTATACATTCTATAGTTTCATTATTATCATTAATGAATGAATTAGAACCTGTACATTCATCACATATTTTTTCATCTGGGTATTCATTTTCTTTAAATGGTATATGTTTCCATCCTTGTGAATAGTATGTATAAATTTTAGTTAGTAATGATTTTGTTTTATTGAAATATTCATTTTGATTCATTATAATAGTATCATTTGATTTGTTTTTATTTAAATCATTAAATAATTCATTAAAAACTTCATCAATTACTTCTGGTTTAAATTCATCATATAAATTTTTGAATTTATTTTTCATATTTTAATATTATTCTTCTGTGTTAATATAAAAGCATAGTTTTAATTCGCTATATATTTTAAATTGCATTTCATATAGACGAATGGAATAGTATGGATTATTTTCTTTTGATATACCTGCTTCTTCTAGTATTAATTTAGAATATTTTAAGGCAATTTCTCTTATTTCATTTAGTTTATTGAAAACTTCTTTTTGTTGTTTTTCTGTATTTTCTTTTTTCATTTTTTTATTATGATTAGAAGTTAAATTATTTATAACATTTTCTAAATCACTAAAATCTATTTTAAAGTCTTCCATATTTCAATGAATTAAACTATTCCAAAGTTCAGGATTATCAAATTTATTTCCAATTACAGTTCTATAATGCATGTCAGATGCTGTTCCACCACCAAAACACCATTTAGATTCTTTATTATCCCAAGTTACGATATGAAAGTGTGAATTACTACCCCATTCTTTTTCATCGAAATCGATGATATCATTTTCATATATTCTATTACCTTTTGAATCATATCTTCCCGTAAATTCACTTTTACCAATTACATAATATTTAAAATATATATTTTTTAGAATACGAATTGCATTACCAGAAAATATTTCACCATATGTAAATTCTTTAAATATTATTTTACCAGTAAATACATGTTGAAGATGTATTCTAAATATAATTTCTTTTTCCATGATTATGTTTATTAATTAATAATTCATGTTGTACATTGTGGATAATATTTTATCATTGGGATTAATATCCTTTCTCCATTTAGCAAAAGATACATTAAGGAATCCTGATTTCTTAATTGCTTCTTTTTTTGTGGATGCTGTAATAAATTTTAATAGTTTTTGGTTTTTAAAACCACCCCAAGCATATCCACTAATTTCATAAACTCTTTGTTGTGTTTTCATTTTCTTTGTTTTTATGGATTAAATTTTTAAAACGTTCATAGCATTTTCTACTACAGAAAATATTATCAGAATATTTCCAATCATCCACACAATTTTTATTTATTGTAAAAGGTTTATTACAATAATCACAATGATAAAAAACTCTTTTTCCAATATATCTACTCATAGATTTATTTTATTAATAATAAAACTACCAACCATTGTTTTCTAGAGATGATGATAAAAAATTATAATTTTTTGGTTTATTAATAGGTTTTGGTATTGGTTGCCAATGAGTAACATTTTTTAATTCATAACCAATATCATATGGAAATATTTTTCCATTTTCATTAAAAAATAGTGGACAATTAAACCATTTACCTTGATTATCATAATATGCTAAATGCATGTTATTATCATTCATAACCCAATAAATATTATTTTTTTCAAGTTTATTAGTTTTTGATGTTATTTTTATCCATTTCATTATATTATATTTATTAATGGTTTAAGTTCATTTATTCTACTTTTTTAGTCATCAGATTTTAGATAAGCAAATTTTTTTCTTGAAAATGATTTGACCAAGATAAAGATTCGGCATATGATGATGATAATTGACTGTAATATTTTTTTCAAGTTCTTTTATTCTTAATTCTATTTTATCTTTTAAGCCTAACATTATTTTTTTATTTTATTGGTATATTCATTTATTGTTTTATCATACTTTTTTATTTTTTTAGATATCCAATCATCATCAATTGTCATTTCATATGCACAAAATTTTGATTTTATAAAATAACCGTGTATTCTCCAAAATAGTAATTGAATATTAAAAAAATATTTATATCCTAAATCTGCATTAACTTTTGCAAAGTAAAATCCCAATCCAAAATATTTATATTTTATGTATATTTTCATGATAATTTATTATTAACCACAATCATAATGATATTTTAAACTACTAGCAGGTTTAATTTCTTTTAAATTCAAATAATCATTTATTATTGATTTAATTATTGTATTATCCATTAAAAAATTATAATTATATTTCTTTTCAAAAAAATTAAGAATTCTTTTTTGACTATACAAAAAATGTTTATTATTTTCTTCATATGAAATATCAAATAACCATTCATCATTTTCATTTAAAATTTCAAATCGTGGTGATGGTAAATTGGTTATTATTCCAACAGAATCTAAAAATCTTATATTTTTAGAATATTTTCATAATATTTCAAGAAATTCATTTTTAATTTCTTCTTCAATGTTTTTAATTCCTAATTCTTCATTTGAAAATTTAGTTCTTAAGATTTCTCTGACTTCATCAGATGAATTTTTATATACTTCTTTTAAGGTTTTATTCGTTTCCATGATGTTAATTTGTTTATTTATACGAAGAATAATTTATTTTGTTACAAAAAGAAGAAATAAAAAAATATATATTATATGAAAAATGTGGTTTAATTTTTTTTAAGGTTTTTTATCAATGAATATGAATCATCATATTCAATAAAAACTTCAAAACCAGTTTTTTATATAAATTAATTGCTTTATGATTGTTTTTATCAACAATTAATACTATAATATTTAAATTTAATTTATTTTTTACAAAACAAAAAAATTTATTTAATAAAATTTTAGCGTAACCCTTATTTCTGAATTTTTCAAAAATTATTAATTCGTAAATTGATACATAATTTTCATTAAAAAATTCATCTGGTTCTTCAATATTAAATTTAGTTTCACCTACTAATACATTATTAATTATTAATTGAAATTTATTATTAGAAACAAGAATTTTAATTTTTTTATTATTTTCAAACAATGGCATTCCAGCCACCTTATGCATCAATTTAAATAATTTTTGTTTATTATTCATTTTTTGGTTTAAATATAAATAGTCATACATTCTTATATTATGTTTGTACATTGTTATTAATTAAAATTATTTACAACTCCAATTAGGTGGTTTTTTATTATATATTCTTTGATAGAACATATCATATTCATCCAATAAATCAAAACATCTATCTTTTAACTTTGTATAGGGTTTATTGATTGTTTTAAAATGTTCAATCCATAATTTTTTGGCTAGTTCAGGAGTTCTTCTATATGATTTAAAATATTGTTCTTCGAGTTCATTTCTAACATTAAGGGCAGGTTTTGATAGATTTCCGATATAATCTAAAATCATAATAATATTTTCATATTCATTAATGAATTCATTATTTGTGATTGTACATTGTATTACATGTTGGTTAAATTTTTTTTCATATTCTAATAATATGTCTTCTGCTTTTTTTAATTCGGTTTCGTGGTTAGGCAGATTTAAATTAATATTCATTAGTATTTTTTTACTCATGATGGTATTAATTAAAAAAATTAGGTTAAAATAGGGTTGTACAATGTAATATTAACAGACATTACGTTTTTTATAATATTTAAAATATTATTTTTAATATTAGTAGTAGTATATTTTTTAGGTAAAGGTATATGTATTGTTGAATTTGTTCTAAATGCTTTATCATTAACATAATTTAGACATAATCTAAAAGCACCATATTCTACTTCTATATTATTGGATGAATTTTCTACAATCATATTAGCAATAGTAATATTATTATTAATATTAATAATTTGTACTTTTCCAATTGTTAATTTTTCTTTTTTAAAAATAATTTCAGGTTCAATCCATTTCTTTGAAAGTGTTTTAGTAAATTCATTTTCCCAAGTATTTTCATTACAAATATGTGCAATTATAATTTTTTCATTATTATTTTCAATATTAATTGGATTTCCTTTTACTTCATTTATTGTTATATTAAACATAGGTAAAATTTTTATAAAATTTAGTTATTTTTAGATTACCTCTAATAAATTCTTTAATTAAGGATAAACATTCTTCATATGTTTTATCACAAATTTTCAATTTATAATATAATAATTGGTTGATATAAATAGTTTTGATTGTTAAAGATGATTTAATAGGATATAATTTAGAATTTTCATTGAAGGTAAAATATTTATGCTTATCCTTTGGAAATATATTTTTATTATCTTTAATTAAAATAAGGTTATATCTTCTATTAAAATGAATGATTGCCATTGGGTCAACAACTTCCACAATGGATAAAAACATGTCATTATATTTAGTTTTAGATATTATTTTCATTTATTTTATTTAAAAGTATTGTTGTATAATAAAATATAATAATAGGTAATACTTTTATTTAATTTCATGGTTTTATTATTTAATTATTATTAAAATTTATTTTCAATTGTTTAATTGATGAATTCAATTCAATCCAACTTTCAATATTTTTTAAATATTTAATCCGTGTTTCAAAAGGAAGTTCAAGTATAAATTTTTTTGATTTATTGGGTGGAATTAAATTGCTTGCTTTAAATTTAATATCGTCTATTTCCATTATATCAATAATGGCATCGGGGTATTTTAAAGATAAATTGTAAAGTTTATTGGAAATAAACAAATCTAAATTTTTTACATTGGTTAAAAGATAAGACATTTGATTTTTTAATTCTTCTGCTGTTTTATTTTCGAACATTGTTATATGTGTTTTTAATTAAAAATAAATTTAATTATAAAAAAAACAATTCCCTTGTAATCTAACAAGGGAATTGTGATGAAACATTATGGTTAACTAATATCAACCAATCTTGTTTCGAGCATTTTAATAAGTTCTTCCATTGGACGATTTTCTTCTTCCGCTTCGATTGCTGCTTTATATGGTATTTCACTTCTTATTGCCATATCAACCGCTTTTTCCAATTCCTCAATTTCATAGGTGGAATAATCATCTTCATAATATCCATCTTCAATAATATCAATTATTCCATCTTCATATTTTGCAACAGCAAATGGAAAATACTCACTTACCCTCATTTTTGAATGGTTATAATTAGGAACGGCAATAACGTGTGCAGGATTAACAAGGCAAACCAATACTTTTGAATGGGAATTGGCAAAGGATTGAACATAAGAAGTTGCACCAACATGCAAACCATAAGAACAATCAATTTCTGGGTCAGAATCACAATTAGTTCTTTCCATTTTCACAGGTTTACCCAATTCAATATTCATTGACCTTGTGTACATATCCGTATAAGTGGTATTTTCTTCCGAATCACCAAATAATACAACATCTTCGTACAAATCACCAAGTTTACCAAAACCAACAACACTTTTTTCCTTTTCATCCCACATTTCAAAAGTTTTTCTTTTGGTAATGGCAAAATCACCATCCATGTTTTGATATACAACATACTTATTTGGATTACATTTCCAATCTTTTCTTACCATAAGGTATTTTTCAGCAACAAACTCATTTAATTTATTACCTTTTTTCTTTTCATATACGGCTTTATAAACAACCATATAGCCCTTATTGGTTAATACAAAATCATGGGTAGAAATGAAATTAAAAAGACTTTTCCTAACCCTTTTATCAGGATTAATCATAAGGAGTTTCCAAAAATTAATAATAGCATCCATTGGAAAACCATTTTCATGGTATTCTTTAATGGTTTCAACCAATTCATTGGGTATTGGAGTATTGAATCCCGCTAAAAATACTTCACCATTATCAGGGTCAGTTTCCAATCCACAAAGGTAAGCAATTCTAATCTTTTCGTTTAAGAAAAAATAAATTTTTCGTAGATTTTCTTCACTTGGATTTTCTTTTGCATCCAATATTACACGATAAAAATCATTAGCATCATTAAGATTACTACAATTCTTTTTGTGCAATTTGCCATTAATCGAAACATTAATCGTATTTCCGATTTTTACTGCTTGAATGTTTGTTTTCATTTGCCCGAAATTTAAAGGTTAATATTAGTTTAACTACATTTAATAATACGATATTGTTTTAATTTTGTTACAAAATTAAAAAAAATAATTGGTACATTGTATAAATATACCAATTATTTTTTTCTTTTTTATTTAAAAAACCATAACTTTTTTCAGAATATCAACTAAAACATCATCCAATACTTTATTATAATTAATGTTGTAAGTATTGAAATATCTTAATATTTTTTCATTATTTTCTTCCAATTGGTATAGTTGTTCCAGTTTTTTCATAATATCTTTTTGTTCATCATTCAATTCAATATCACCAATATTTAAAAGACGTATTAATTCATCTTTATGGTATTTTATATCAGTATTAATATTATTCAATTTTTTAAAATATTCATTCACTTTTAGAATGATTTTACCATATTTTTCATTAATACTGTTAAAATCATATCTTTTATAAAGTGGACTTAAATTTTGATATTTTGAAAAAATTTCATTCGATTGTAAGTAATTAATTACTAAATCCCTTTTACGATATAACATTTTATTAGTAAATTGACTTATATGGTAAGCATTTTTACAGGATTCCAAATACTTAATATTGTTTTGAGCAACCCTAATAAACATTATGCCGTTATTGGTAATATTATGATTATATGACTTAAAATTATCATTATATTTACAATAGCCCCAAATAAGGTGATTATTATCAAATAGTAATTCAAATATTTTTAAAGAATTGTTTAGTTTATATTCTTCTTCCAAATTACTATAAAATATTACACCATTAAATTTTTCCAATTTTTCAACTTTAATTCTATTAATTGAATGATGAATAAATTTAACAGGTATTGTAATATCACTAAAATCATTTTTCTTTTTTGATATTCTTTTAATTACAAAATTATCAGGTAATTCCAAATTATCATAGTTTATGGCATTTTCACGAACAATGTTAAAAAATTCTTCTTGCATTTTTAACATTGTTTTAACAATTTTCACAGGTTTACCATTTTCATCGGTTGTGCTATTTAAAGCAATTTTAAAAATGTCTGAAATATCCAAACGATTATTTAAAATATTTCTTTTTGTAATTAAATAGTATGTTTTATGTAATGATTTAAGGTAAGTAGATTTAATTTGCTTACGTTTAAATTCATTTTCAACATAGTATATATTCTTATCAGAAATTAAAGAATTATACTCACCATAAAATTCTTTTTTTTCATACTTTTTAGGCTTATCACCTAATCTTCTTATATTAAAAAAGAAATTGAATAATGAAGTATCTTTGGTAAGTGCATTAAGTTTTAATTCTTTATACCTAAAATTAGACAAATCAATATCTTCTTTTTTTATCAACCCTTGTAAATTTAAAGATTTTCCATTACCAAATTTCAATATGTTATAGTTTTGTGTATATTCAAAAAAATCTTTTAAAGTAACAATATTTTTAAATTGTTTATTCAATAGACTAATCAATTCTTCTTTAACTTCAATAAGTTTCTTTTTAATTAACCTAATTGTATTTTCGTCATAGTCCAATTGTTCACGACTTACTGTTACTTTAATATCACCAACATTAAACTTAATGGCAATGGGTAAATAGTATTCACTTTGATTTAAGTTAAGTACATTGTAGTCAATGGGATAAGCGACTTTTCCTAAACATACGTGTATATATTTAGAATAGTCATTTCCCCTATAATAGAATGATTTTCCTTTAACAATTTGATAATCATTAGTTGGTTTTAAATCATAATTATTATTTTTATCAATTCCCTCAAAAATAATATTTTCAAAGTAGTAAAGTTGTTTTACCATTTCTCTTTCAAAGGTAGGTATATCTTTTTCCAATACAGGAATTTTAATTTCAGTTCCATTGCCATCGGTTGTACTTTCAGAATGAAGTAATGATATTACGGGACTTTCCTTACCTTCATATATACAATAATAATACTTAATCTTATTAAAGGTAGTAATAACATAAAAACTATTGTCATATTCATTTGTTCCATAACCTGTAATTCTTCTATATGCCAATACTGACTTTGCACCAATACCATAACCACCAATTTGATTATTGTCATCACGTTTGGTACTTTCAAAGTAAACACTATAAATTTCTTTCATTCTTTCGGGTGAAATACCCACACCAAAATCAATGAATGATATATAATAGGTATTATCTTTTTTATCAAATGTTTTTCTAATAATAACGGGTTTATTAACATTTGCTTCAATGTGTGAATCAAAACAATTGCTTGTAATTTCCCTTACAATTGTTCCAATGGGATTAGAATAAATATTTTTTGTAAACATTTGAAAAACAATGGTAGTGGCATCTTTAGACAAACGCATATTAATTTGTCCATCATTATTAGTTGTAACCACTTCTTTTTCATTTAAAACTCCTACATCAATTTTCATGGTATTAAAATTTAAAAGTTTAACATATTTTTTCTTTTCTATTTCATAATACGCAAATGTTTTAAAATTGTTACAAAAAAATAATGTTTTTTTGTTTTAATTAAAGACAATATAAAAAACAAATATTGAAATGTTTTTAATTAAAAAGAAAAAAAGTTGTTTATCAGGATGAATATTCTTATATTATATATATAGGTATGATTAATTTTATTTAGATTAAATCTAAATTTAAGATAATAAGTATATTGGAGTATACCCTCTGCGTGTTTTTTGAACACGAACCCAACCTAAGTTCATTTGATTATACGAATATTATTTAATTATGTTTCAAAATGATAAAGAATTTTATTATTTAATTAAAATATATATTTTATTTAAAGATATTTTAATTTAAATAAAATCCCCCTGTTAAATCAAATCAACAGGGGGCAAACCAAAACACCAATAAAAATTGAAAGGAGTGAGGGTTCACAACGTCCTCATTTGGATTTCAAGAATCCGTGAATAGTATTTTTAATCTTTTAAATATTGTTCCCAGAGTATTTTTTGTGTTATTGGTATTTTTGGTTTCATTACTTCATTGTAGAAGTCAATGCCTTCGTTTAAATAGTCACAAGTTCCATCACGAAGAAAACCATCAGAAGAAAATTTACTTCCTAAAATTTGCATTGCAGCAAGGTAACAGGCAACAACAAGTAAATCGTATGGTTTTCTTGCTGTTTTACAAAAACTAAAACCTTCTTTATTTTCTAAGTAAAACGTTTCATGTGATAATTCTTCACCTTTACCATTAAAAGAAACAAATTCTTTAGTAAATTCAGGTTTACCATTTCCATCCCAACCTGCAATTTCAATTTTATCATTGGCGAAATATCCACCCGCACTATTAGTTTTTTCGGGTAAATTTTCATAAAGTTTCTTACAGGCATTTGAAAATTCCTCAAATTTTTCATCAGAAACTTTTTTGTTTACAATGTAGTGTGTGTAGCCCATTTTTAATTCCCCCTTTAATTAAGTTAATAATGTTTTGTTTGTTTATTTAATTATACGAAATGTTTTTAAAAATGTTACAAAAAAATAAATTTTTTAAAAAGAAACAACCCTTAATTTTGTAAATTATATTAGAATATAAAATACGTTAATTAAGGGTCGTTTTATTCACTCACCTATTGGACAGAGGTGAACTGTCCGTGAATAACCATTGCCGTAATCACTTTTTCTAACCTTTTATATATATTGGTTAGAACGAATTTTCGGTTGGCTTTTTTTATCTTTAGTAAGAACGATTACTTTCTATATAAATATACGTAAATATTTAAAAAATGTTACAAATTTTTCTTTAAATGTTTTAAACATTCAATTAAACCATTTTCCAACGCTTCTTCGTATGTTTTAAAACGTTTATTATTTTTAACAATTTTATTATTTAAATAATAATTAAAAGAAAATAAATATTTCCCATCTAAATTTAGATGTGTTTTAATGGATATATAAATAGAATATGTTTCTCTTAACCATTTTTGAATTAAACTTTGTGTTGGTGCAGACATACATTTCACTTTTTCAATGAATGGTTTAAAATTATATTCATCTAAATAACAATAATGAGTTTTCAAATTAAACCCAACTTCTTTAGCAAGTTTAGCAACTTCAAATGATACTAATTGTTCTTTCATGTCTTTTAATTTAAAATATTATGATAAAATAAACCATTGATTTATTATTTACTAATTATAGTCATCATAATCATTATAATCAAAAGTATAATTATATTTTGATGGAATTGTTGATACTAAATCTTCAACAATTAAAATTTCTATTTCATTTTCAAAAGATTCAGATAATTCTTTTTTTAATTCATCAATTTTACAACCACCTTTACCAATTAAAAAATTAGGTCTTCCCAAATGAAATAAAATTAAATTATTATTTTTTATAATTGATTTAATTTCTAAAGAATTGGCATATTCGCCATATATTTTATTAGCGGTAATGCTAAAAACCGCATCGCTGACAGGCAATCTCATAATATTTAGGTTCTTTTTCAATACCGATAAATTTACGGTTAAGATTTTTACAAGCAACCAATGTACTTCCACTGCCCATAGTAAAATCTAAAACAGTCTCGGCTTCGTTGGTGTATGTTTTAATCAGGTATTCCATAAGTTCAACTGGCTTTTGTGTTGGGTGTTGTTTTCCATTTTGGTTTGCATTGCTTATTTCTAAAATGCTTTTAGGGTATTTTTTATCATAGTGCCTTAAATCGCCATAGTTTTTAATTCCGTTCGCTTCACCAAAACTGTATGTCTTTCCTGTTCTTGGTTTTTGTGCTTCCATTATTGGGTAGTAGGTTTCTTTATTAGTATTAAAAACGCTTATTATTTCATGTACTTTATAAGGTTGTTGTTTTAATAACATAATATTTCCACCTTTCTTTTTATCCCAAATCCAATCATACTTATAGTTTTTAATGTTGCTCATTCTTAAAGCACTCGAAAATGGTTCGCTACCAAATAAAACTATTGCTCCATTTGGTTTTATAACTCTATTTAACTGTTCCCACATTTTATCAAATGGAATTATACTATCCCATTTACAAGCAGTTGTTCCGTATGGCGGGTCTGTAATTATACAATCAATACTATTATCAGGTATCAAAGGCATAATGTCCAAGCAATCTCCTTGAAATAAAGCACTACCGCTAACATCGGCTATATGCAATAGCGGTGTTTGTGCGTTCTTTAACATTTGTTCTACTATCATCATTTATCTATTATTTAAAGTTTATCGTTCTTAATCCGCTACTGCACATAGCCAAACCGTTGTTATGTGTAAGTGTTCCGTTCATCGTTCTAATCAACATTTCGGTTGAAAATTTTAAAAGAAAAATTCTACCTACTATTTAAAGAATTGTTCAGGATATTTTTTTCTCCTTTCACTAAACCAAGTTCCGTTTAAAGTTTCTATATAATATTCTAAACCAGTATGTTTTTTTGGTCTTTTATTAGAATAATTAACCCAACCATATTTGGTGAATTGTTCATAAGTTGGGTCTATCTTTGTTCCATCTTTTAATTCAATCCAAGTATGTTGTTGTGGTATATCGTCACCATGTTCCCAATCTACATACCCCTCTATTACAAAAAAATCATTTAATAGTTTAGGATTTATATCATTGATTTTCAAAACAAATTCTTCCGCAAAATGGACACAAGAACCAAATTTATCACAGTACATTTTTTTAGAAAGTTCTTCAGCAACATCGTGTAAAGTTTGATATTTTACACTTTCATTCAAAAATTTTTGTATCGTAGTTTTAATAAATTGTTTCAAATCTTTCATTTGTTTTCTTTATATATAAATAGATTAAAATGATGAAATCCTACCGTTCTTTTTCTTTTAAAATTTTTGTTCAGTTCTTCAATTATACATTATTCCTTAATTAACCACACCTACACATAACAGCATGTATATGCAAGTGGCGGTTCATTGGTTTATTTAACATTCGTTCTTCTAATTTACTTATGTGATATAGTCAAGTTTTGTGCTTCTAAACGCCACCTGACATATACACGCAAAACGATAGAAAACATTACAACAGACATGTATTTTCTACAATCCATTCTATATTCTTCATTTCTATCCAAATTTAAATAATGATATGCTATCATTAAATCTTTCCAATCTTTAGTATATTCATTTGTTGAAGATAATAATAAATTAATATCAGTAATAAGTTTATCAATAGTTATTGTTGTTTTCATATTTCAAAATTTTTAGTGTTTAAGTTTATTTAATTATACGAAGAAATGTTACAAATAGTATTTGTTTAACTATTCTTATTTTTATAAAATTGTTTAATACCCAAATAATCTTTAATATTTGTATTTGGATTTAGTAAATCACCAATTAAATATTTTCGTATATATGTTGAAAAATATTTTGGTTCTTTTTTTATTGCAATATTATAAACTTCTTGTAATACATTATAATCGGGTAAAATAACAATATATGGTAAATTCTTTCCCCTAATATATTTTTTCAATCCATTACTATTGTTGTAATAAGGTACATTGTCAATATAAAGTTCATTTTTATTAACCACCCAACTATGTTGTTTTAAATATATTAACAGACTATTTAAACTACAATATTCATTAGTAAATGGTGTTCCTATATAATCATATATAAAAGCCATTTGAACTATTTTACCATGAATATCAAACAGTAAATGTCCATTATTGTAAACATAATAAAAATTTTCGGGTTTAATTAATTCTTCATTTTCCAATAAAGAAATAGGGTTTATCATATATTTTTCAATAGGATAATTTCTATTTCTATCCAATATCCAAGGATGTTCCTTTTTTATTATTTCCTTAAATTCGGGTTTATAAAAATACGGATAGGATTTATGAATACCCTTACCTTTTAATTTGGCATTTTTAATTTTATTATTTTCTGAAATTACTTCTAAATTAATATTAGGAAAATCAGAAAACAATTGAAACTTTTTAGTTTCTTTTGTGGTTGTTTGTGATGATAATAGTTTCATAGTTATTAGTGTTTGTTTATTTAGTTTTACGAAAAAAATAAAATATTGTTTCAAATTTTTTACATTTTCATAATATCCAATTCATCACCAATTTCTTTAAGTACATTAGCCAATCTTTTGGCAAGATTTATTAATGCTTCTTTTTCTAATGAATTTAAATATCTATCTTGTGTTTTTTCCGTACAATCTTCAATACACGTTGGTTCTCTGCTTTCTTCATCTTCAAATTTTTCAAAGATATATATTCCCGATAAATTTCTTTTTTTAATTGACATGATAATATTTTTTTATTTAAAAATTTCTTTAACTAAAACATAACACTTATCAATTGAAGTATTTATTTTTTCTTTTACTTCATCGTTAATCGTTATTTTATTAGTTGCTACTAAAACAACTAAAACAACAATAATAAGTAGTGCAAGTTTAATTAATCGTTTCATAAATTTTAGCGTTTTTATAATATACGAAAAATAGTAAAATATGTTACGTTAGTTGATTTTTTTTCCACTATAATTTCTTTTTTTACTACTTAAATATGTTGGTTTATATTTTGGTTCTTTACCATCAATCCAAGGACTTTCAATCCAATAATATGTACTATCACTTGGATTCATTCTAATTTTAATATCACCATTAATGGCATCACGTTGTCCTTCAAAATATGCTTCTTCCATCATAATTTGAAGACCATCTAATGGATTGCAGGAACAAATGAACATTGTTGTTATTCCCAAAAACAACAATATTACTAATTTATTCAATAATAGTTTTTTCATATTTTATTCTGTTGGTTTACCTGTGAACATAAAAATTGGTTTAATTATATCATTTTTAAAAACAGGAGATAATTTCCAATCATTTGGTGAAATTGATTTATAAATCATTTTCATTGATTGTGATAAATTGTAAACACAAGAACTTTCATCCATATTTGGATGAATATCCAATGTTTCCATTTCAAGAACTTGAAAACCAATAAGTTTTTTTTTAATTTTTTGTTCTAAACAGTATTCACTAATTTCATATCCATAATCATATAAATCGGATGTATATTCCAATTTAGTAATATAACCACTTTCAATATCTTTTAAAATTAAATTAGCAATTCTTTTTTTGATTTTTTTTACATGTTTATAATCATCAACAATCATTTCAATAAATTCTTTTGATAATTCTTCATTTTCATAAAGAAAAGTACCCTCAATATGTATCAGAAAAATTGTATCTGCCATTTCTTTTGCAAATTTTTTTACATCTTTTTTATTAAAATTATCTGTTTTCATAAATTAAAATTTAGATTGTTTTTAATTTCAAAGTACAATGTTCCTGACAATCATTACACCAACAATCTTCTTCTTCATTACTTACTACATCACCAATTTCATTGGTATTCGGATTTACCCATGTTTTAACTTCAATATCTTCGCTACCGCATTCACTGCAAACTAAAATTGTATTTTCCATGATTCAAAATTTTTAAGTGTTATAGTTTATTTAATTATACGAAAATAAAAATACAATGTTACAAATATTCAGGAAATTCATCACCCAATGCAATTAACATATAATTTTCTGCAATATCAATATCAAAATCTTCAACAAATTGTGAATATATTGATGATATGCTGTACAATGTTTCATAATCACCATCATTGGAAATATCATTTAATTTTTCAGAATCACAAGGTTTAATTAATTTACCTTGTTTTATTTTAATTTGTGCTTCACGAATTGCACAATCAATTGCTTTTTCTAAACTAGACACGATAAATTATTTTAATTAAAAATCAATTGTTTCTTCTTCAATATTTGAATTATTTGCTTTATGATAATCATATAGATTTTTTAAATCGAACATTGTTAATGTTTCAAGAAAATCACGATTTAATTGATTATCTGAATCTGTACATTTAAGTATAAATTCGATATATTCTTTTCTTTTGTTTTCCATTTCACAAAATTTTTATTGTTTTTGTTTATACGAAATTTAAAATGTAATGTTATAAATAATCAAAATTATTGTCAATATTAATACTTTCAATAAATCTACGAAATGCAATTGAAACATCACAATCATTCCAATTTTCCGAATCTGCTGTATCACAAACGTCATTATACACAAATTCTAAAATACTATTATGATTAGTTGGTTTATCAATACCAATATTTTGGTAAATATTAAACAACAAACGTTCAATTTCATTTTAGTTATTAAATTAATATACAATACCTAATTCTCCAAGATTGTTATTTAAAATAACAAAATCGTCTTTACAATGTTTTTCTTTAATGATATCTACAAGTTTTTGCAATATTGGTTTTGGAAAATTAGATAATTTATGTATTTGTTTAAAATAAAAATAATGGGATTCATCTGTTTTTTTACCTACAACAATTGCACTTTCCATTAATTTATACATTTTCTTTAATTCTCTTTTTTTCAACCATTCAAAAAAAATTTCATCAATTATTTCTTCAAGAGTTGGTTGAATTAATATTTCATCTATAATTTTAGATTTTCTATGGGGTAAAGATTTAAAATATTTATTAACTTCATTAAGCAATTGATTATTTTCTTTAGAATTGCCATAATAATTGGTACAACCGCCCCAACCATCATTAGTACATTCACCCACTAATTTACCATTAATATACAAATTGGCAATGAAACATGAAGTTTCTTGACTCATTCTTTCATTGTAGTCAATTTTTTTTTGTTCAACTTTATATTTTTCCATTTCAGTAAAATTTTATTGGTTATAGTAAAAGATTATACGAAAAAGATATTGAATTGTTATAAATTTAACAACTTATTTTTTGATATTTCTAAATATTGATACATCTTATCCGTTTGACAAAATTTACATTCATAAATTAAAAATGAAACATTGCCATAATCAGGATTTAATGATATATAATATTCAATCATTTCATTAGTTTGACAAAATTTATATTCATAAATTAAATGAGAAATATCATCATAATCAGGATTTAATGATTTATAATATTCAATCATTTCTTTTGTTTGAAAAAATTTACAATTTTTAATTAACCAAGAAACATTATTATAGTCAGGATTTAATGATATATAATAGTTAATCATTTCCTGTGTTTGATATTTTTTACAATTAGCAATTAGCAATCAACCAAGAAATATCCTCTTTTGTACCGTTTAATTTCTCAATAATTTCTAATGGGTTAAATAGTTTATATTTACCATAATTATCCATTATGTAATTATAGTATTTTTTACATGGTTTATTTTTTAAGTCTTTTAGTTTAATTAAAATTGTTTTCATTTTATTTAAAATTAATTAAAGTTTTAATGATTCTAAATAATTATACATTTTTTTTGTTCTACAATTTTCATAATTAAAAATTAACCAAAAAACATCATTATAATCAGGATTTAATGATTTATAAAAATCAATCATTTCATCAGTTTGACAAAATTTACAAATAGCAATTAACCATAAAACATCTTTATAATCAGGATTAAGAGATTTGTAATAATCCAACATTTCTTGTGTTTGATATTTTTTACAATTAATAATTAACCAAGAAACATCAGCATAATCACCATTTAATTTTTCAATAATTTTTAATGGGTTAAATAGTTTATCTTTACCATAATTATCTATTATGTAATCATAATATCTATCACATGGTTTATTTTTTAAGTCTTTTAGTTTAATTAAAATTGTTTTCATTTTATTAAGCATATTCAAATTTCAATACATTAGTTTGAACATTATTTTTATTTACAAGTTTTTCACTTTGAACATTGTTACATCTAACATCATTAGGTTGAACAACAAAACATGATTTTATTACTTCTTTTTTAGCATCTTTATTGGCAATATGTTTAAATTTCAATCCCACAATTACACCATTTTCATCATTAATACGATAATCAGTATTATCTCCATTAATTACTTTATATCCGTTAAATGTTTTAGGTAATTGTTTTTCATTTTTAACATTAAAAACAACGGCAATATTATAACCCTTATTTAAAAGTTTTTCACATTCTTTCCAATTTCTACCTGTATATGAAAAAGTTAGTGGCAATACTCAGAAGCCCTCCGAACAGCGACATCATAATATTGTTTTTCCTTTTCTATTCCAATTGACCTTCGATTTAATTTGATACAAGCCAAGTTTGTTGTCCCTGAACCCATTGTGTTGTCTAAAACAATTTCATTTTCTTTTGTGTATGTTCGCACAAGCATTTCCATTAAATCAATAGGCTTTTCAGTCGGGTGCAATTTGTTTAATCTCGGATTAGCAAGTTCATAAATGTTTATAGGGTAATACATATCGGAATAGTTTTCAAAACCATCTTTTAATCCGCTTCCTACAACCCTGCTTTTTTCTTTTGCTCCACCACGTTTTCGCATCTTACCTTTTCTCATTATAGGATAATAGTTACATTTACCATTACTAAACACCACAATATCTTCATCAATTTGCAGTGGCATATATTTAGCGTTTTGAAAACTACCACTTTGTTTTTTATTCCATACCCATTTATGTTTGTAGTTCTTTACATTGCTCATTACTATTGCAGATGTAAATGGCTCTCTACCAAATAAACAAATTGCACCGTTTGGTTTTATAATCCGGTTGTATTGCTCCCACAATTTATCGAATGGCAATACACTATCCCACTTACAAGCAGTAGTTCCATAGGGCAAATCGGCAATAATCGCATCAATTGATTTATCCTCAATAAAAGGAAAAACATCGAAGCAATCAGCGTTCACAAAAATACTGCCACTAACTTCGGCTATATGCAATGCCTTATTTTGTGCTTCGTATTTAAATTTTTCTATATCCATAAGTTTCTACTTCGTATTAAGTTTTGTGCAAGTTTGTCGGCACTGCACATAGCCGCAAAACGATATATTCCAATACTTAGGATTAAATAATTTATAATAATCAATCATTTTTTTTGTTTGATATTTTTTACAGTTGGTAATTAACCAATAAACTTCTTCAAAATTACCATTCAATTCTTTAATTATTTCTAATGGGTTAAATAGTTTATCTTTACCATAATTATCTATTATGTAATCATAATATTTTTCACATGGTTTTTCATCCAAATCATTTAATGATATTAAAATAGGTTTCATAATTTTTTAATTAAAAGGTATTATTTTCACATGACCACTTGAACACTTATAATATTTTTTGTTATGTAAATTAACAACAACAATATCGAGTTTAAATTCTAAATTATCCAATTTATAGTTATTATTTAAACCACTTTCAACAACCATAAATTTATTTATTTTGGATAATTCTTCAATTTCATACATATCCAAACTTTTACCTGTATTATAAAATAAAGAAACAAAATCAATTATTTCAATACAATCACCAATTTCTTTCTTATTGGTATCGTATGAAATTGAAAAAGTATAATTGGTACTTGGTAATAGTTCAAATTCTTCCATTTTATTTTAATTAATAATATTTATAATTATTTACTATCAATTAATTCATAATCAATAGTATTATAATCTAAAACGTCAAATTTATTTGAATCTGTTTCAATTTCAACATTAATATTATCTACAACATTATTAAGAAAAATATCATCATCTGCCTGAACAATAACTCTTAAAGTTAAAATAAAATACATTTTACGTGACATAACTTTTAATTTTTATTGGTTTATACTATTGGATTATACGAAAGAAAATATTTGAATGTTACAATTTATTCTTTTAATGTTTCTAAATATTTATACATTTCTTTAGTCTGACAAAATTTACAATTATTAATTAACCAAAAAACATCTGTTTTATCTGGATTTAATAATTTATAATAATTCAACATTTCATTATTTTATATTAATTAAATTTTTATCAATATCAATATTATCATATTTCTTTTTATAATATTCAACATCAATTTCTTGGTTTAAATTACCACTGCATTGAAATATTAAGTATTGGGCAAAATTAATTTTTTTGTTTGAAATTGAACCATTATTATTATTAATTAAATTAATGGCATCCTGTAAACAGGATAATACCGCAATACTTGCATTTATTTTTTTAGTCATAACAATATAATATTTTATTTTAAATAAAAATGTTAATTGGTAAACCAATTAATAATTTACCAATTAACAAAAATAATATTTCTTATTCAAATAAAAAATAATTAAATCTTTTTTCCTGTTCCTACAATTTCATATAACCACATAGTTGTGATTTTAATTTTTTCAAAATTTCTTTTCTTTGACAATATTTACAATTAACAACTAACCATAAAATATCATTATGGTCAGGATTAAGTGATTTATAATAATCCAACATTTCAAGTGTTTGATATTTTTCGCATTTGGCAATTAACCAAGAAACATTCCAATAGTTAGGATTTAATGATTTATAATAATCCAACATTTTTTTGGTTTGATATTTTTCGCAATTGACAATTAACCAAGAAACATCAGCATAATAACCGTCATTTAATTTTTCAATTGTTTCTAATGGGTTAAATAAACCATTTTCACCATAATTTTTTATAATATAGTCATAATATTTTTCACATGGTTTTTCATCCAAATCATTCAATGATATTAAAATCGGTTTCATTTTATTTAATAATTAATTATTTTTTTGTTTCTTATTAATTCATTCACAATATGAATAAAATCGTGATGAACTTTCATATTACAAATATATCCATTTACAACCATATTGCAAGCATCGGATTCTTCTTCACTTAAATCATTATTGTATAAAAATTGAAAAGCAGCATTATATTGTGCTTTTGTGGGTATATATTCCCCGCCCGCAGTTTTATAATCAAACTTTGAAGATTCACGTCTTTTTGCTTCCCTTTCTTCTTTTCTTTTATAGTAAGCATTTCTATATTCTTCATCATTTGCCATTCGTATTGCAAATTCACGTCTTTGTGCTTTGCTTGGTTTCCATTTGTAGCCCATAATAAGTAATGTTTGGTTTATATTTAATGATACGAAAAATCCCTGCTTTTGTTACAGGGATTTTTAACATTTTTTATTTTAATTAAATTGATTTTTTACTTTTTGGAAATCTAATCTGTTTTTCAACAATTTCAAGTTCACTTTTAGTTAAATAACTAAAAGGAACTCCTTTTGTACGTTCTCTATCTTCATATAAAATACGCCTTACATAATCGGCATAGTAAACAAATCCGTTTATATTTACTTCATGCATAGTTTTTTAATTTAAAAGATTTGACAATTAGTTTATTTATGATAAATATAAGTTGTATCAGAAATACCATTTTTAATGTTTATTTGAATTTCAGGATTTATTGGTTTATCCGTTTTTATTGGAATAGTTGTACCTAATAAAAAAACTAATGTTGAAACGATAATAAAAACTAAAATTAAACAAATAATTCCAAAATCATCTTTTTTTTCCAATGATAGGTCATTATTTTTCATAATTAATTATTTAAAAAGATTCGACAATTAAATTATGGTTTTAATAATTTATAAAAATCCAACATTTCTTGTGTTTGACAATATTCACAATTGGCAATTAACAGAGAAACATTTTTATAGACAGGATTTAAAGATTTATAATAATCCAACATTTCTTGTGTTTGACAAAATTCACAATTTTTAATTAACCGAGAAACATCATCATATTCAGGATTTAAAGATTTATAAAAATCTAACATTTCCTGTGTTTGGCAAAATTTACAATAACCAATTAACCAAGAAACATCATCATATTCAGGATTTAAAGATTTATAATAATCCAACATTTCTTGTGTTTGACAAAATTCACAATTTTTAATTAACCGAGAAACATTATCATATTCAGGATTAAGTGATTTATAATAATCCAACATTTCTTGTGTTTGACAAATTTTACACCCAATAATTAACCTAGATACATCACGATGTAATGGATTAAGAGATTTATAATAATCCAACATTTCTTGTGTTTGACAAAATTCACAATAGACAATCAACAAAGAAACATAACGGTTGGGTGTATGAGAAGGTTTGCTTGTAGAAAATTTTAAATTAACACAACTGCTGATAGCAAACTTTCTTATACACCTTGTTATATGCAGTGCGTATTTATTGGATAAATGTTGATACGAGAGACGAACCTTTTTGTTTTATTTTTATGGGTGGAAAATTAAAAATTAAATATTTATATATAAAGTAAAATATATGGAGAAAGATACGAAACTACGTAAATTTATAGCAACTACTATTAGAGAATTTTTGAATGAAGATGTTGGTGAATACAGCAATAAATTAGATTATGGTTATAAATTTGATAAAAGCAAATTAAATGATTTCATTAAGAATGCTCGAAAATGGAATGAAAATGATTTTGTTGAAGAATATGTTTATTTAAACGATATAAATTTAATTAAAGATTATGGAAGAATAAATAAGGGTGATGAAATTATTATAGGAAGAGAAGTAAAAGATGCTAATGGTAAAAATGTATATAGAAATGGTGTTCAATTATATGCACCTTATAAAACTGTTATTGCTGATAAAGATTATGGTAGTAATCATTGGGCATTTATTTTAGACAACACAAAAGAATTACAGGACGAGGCTAGGCTATTATACCAACAAAATAAAACAAATAAGAAACCTAAATTTAATAAAAACGAAAAAACTATAAAAGGTTATCATGCATCACCGAATAAATTTAAACAATTTAGATATGGTGAAACCAAAACAAGCGGTCAGATAGGTGCTGAAAATGGTTTTTTCTTTTTTAAGGATATAAAATTTGCTAACTACTACGCATCGGTAATAAAAGATAATAATGGTGTTGCATATATCTACGAGTGTGATATAAGACTTGGTAATACAATAAGTGAGAAAGGTGAAAATATCGGTACTAATTGGGGTAGAGCAGGTTGGCTCGAAAGTATGAATGCTGAAGGGTATGATACTGTTATTATTGAAGATGCTGATACTGGATATGGTATAACAGATGAGATTGTGGTATTTGATGATGATAATATTAAAATAAATAAGATAATCCAAATTTAATTCGTATATTTGTGCGGTGGGAGAAAAAATAAAACAAAAAGATTATAACCACAAAAATTAATACGAAGAAATAACGTAGCATTGCATATAACAATATGTAGGTTTAAGTGATTTATAATAATCAACCATTTTTTTTGTTTGATATTTTTTACAATTGACAATTAACCAAGAAACATCACCATAATAACCATCATTTAATTTCTCAATTATTTTTAATGGGTTAAATAGTTTATCTTTACCATAATTATCTATTATGTAATTATAATATTTTTTACATGGTTTATTTTTTAAATCCTTTAGTTTAATTAAAATTGGTTTCATAATTAAAAATTATTTCTAATCTATATACGTACATTAATCATAAATGTTACGTATTTAAACTTTATTTTGTGAATATTCCACAATACTGTCAATATTATCATCTTTTGAAGTTAAATTTTTAAAATCTTCGTAAGTTGTAATTTTATTAATTAAACAGTATTCATAAATTCCATCAAAAATATTTGCTCTATTAATTGAAAAATCATAAACATCTTCGAGATAAAAAAATAGATTATCATTATAATATAATAATCCAAATACCATTAAATTTAATGGATATTTATTATTATCATTTGATAATCGAATTATATATTTATGTTTTTCTTTAAATTGATAAATTGCACGAAAAACAATATCGTATAATTCCAATTTAGGAATTTCAAATTTAATGTTGAAATTAATGTTGTACATAGTTGTAAAGTTTTAATAGTTCATACTATTTGATTATACGAATAAAATTTAATAAAGTTACAAAAAATCCCATCAATTTTATTTAAAATCAATGGGATTTAATTGTTTAACTAAAACTTATTTACCATTACACATGAACACCCGATTCAACTTTATCCATTACTTCTTTTAACGTCATGGAAAGAGGTTTAAAATACATATCCCTTTCAATTTTTAATCCAAAAGGAAGTCTTAATGACATTAATTCTGACAATGAAACACTTCCACATTCAGCAAATGTAGGGTCGCCTAAATTTGCAAAACACATATAAATATCATCATCAATTTTTTCGTAAATATACCAAGTACCTGCACCACACGGATTAAAAAGTTTCATAACCACTTTTATTTCATCAGCACTTTTATCACCTGTGTAACCCTGTTTTTCAAAGGCTTCTTCAATTTCTTTAGTTATTATTTTCATAATTGACAAATGTTTTGGTTTATACTATTGCATTATACGAAAGAAAATAATAATAGTTACAATTTATTTTTTTTACTTTTCAAATATTCATACATTTCATCTGTTTGACAATATTCACAATTGGCAATTAACCAAGAAACATTTTTATAGTCAGGATTAAGTGATTTATAATAATCTAACATTTCTTGTGTTTGGTAAAATTTACATTTATAAATTAAATAAGAAACATCTTCATAATTAGGATTTAATGATTTATAATAATCCAACATTTCTTGTGTTTGACAAAATTCACATTTTTTAATTAACCATAATACATTATTATAATCAGGATTTAATGATTTATAATATTCAATCATTTCTTGTGTTTGACAAAATTTACATTTTTCAATTAACCAAGAAACATCAATAGAATCGGGATTTAATGATTTGTAAAAATCCAACATTTCATCAGTTTGACAAAATTCAAATTCTTTAATTAATATTGAAACATCATCAAATTTTGGATTTAATGATTTATAATATTCAACCATTTCTTTTGTTTGGCAAAATTTACATTCATAAATTAACCATGAAAAATTATTGTATGTTGGTTTAAGTAATTTATAATAATCCAACATTTCTTTTGTTTGACAAAATTTACAATTTTTAATTAACCAAGAAACATCATTAAATTTTGGTTTTAATGCTTTATAATATTCAACCATTTCTTTGGTTTGATATTTCTTACAATTAACAATTAACCAAGAAACATCACTATAATTACCATCTAATTTTTTAACTATTTCTAATGGATTAAATAAATCATTTTTACCATAATTATCCATTATGTAATCATAATATTTTTCACATGGTTTTTGTTTTAAATCTTTTAAACTAATTAAAATAGGTTTCATAATTGAAAATATACTATTAGATTATACGAAAGAAAATTAAAATAGTTACAATATGTTATTCTAAACTTTTCAAATATTCATACATTTCTTTTGTTTGACAAAATTTACAATTAAAAATTAACCAAGAAACATTATAGTATTTTGGATTTAATGATTTATAAAAATCAACCATTTCTTTTGTTTGACAAAATTCACATTTTTTAATTAACCAAGAAACATTATCATATGCTGGTTTAAGTGATTTATAAAAATCAACCATTTCTTTTGTTTGACAAAATTTACAATTTTTAATTAACCAAGAAACATCATTATATTTATTTTTACTTAATATATTAATCAATTCTAATGGATTAAATAAACCATTTTTACCATAATTATCCATTATGTAATCATAATATTTTTCACATGGATTTTTATTCAAATCTTTTAATGATATTAAAATAGGTTTCATAATTGAAAAAATTATTATTATATACGTACATTGACTTCAAATTGTTACAAAAAAACCCATTTAATTTATTTTTAATTAAATGGGTTTAATTTAATTATTTTTATTTAAAACGAACAATCATGCCAATTCCATTTGTAACAATGTCCTTGCTCTATTTATCATTCCTTTTACACTACCCATTGGAATTTGGCATATTTCAGCAATTTCATGATATTTCTTTCCATCCAAAAAGAATAATTCGGCAATACGCTTATAATTTGGTTTTAAAGTATTAAAAGCCCTATTAATTCTTTTTTTCAATTCCATGTTATCAATTATTTTATCCGTATTGTAACTTGATGATGCAATAAATTCGTGAGTTTCTTTACCATTATCATCTGTAAATCCATTCACACTAATATAATTATTGCTTTTATCACATCTGAAAAAGTCAATAAGAGTATTATTTGCAATGGTATAAATCCAAGTATTTAATTTACCCTTTTCAGAATTATATGTTTTAAAGTTTTGATAAACTTTAATAAATACTTTTGCAGTAATATCTTCTGCATTAAGTTGATTATTAATTTTTGAACGTACATAATTAAGTATTATTGGGTAATACTCATTATAAACTTGTTCAAATGATAAGGTTTTAATTTCAATTGTTTTCATGGTGAAATGGTTTTAGTTAAACATTTACTCTTTTATACTGCAATGTTACAAAAAAGTTTCAATATTAAACCATTTTTTTTGTAATTTATATTCATTCTAAATTAAATATATTTTAAAAATAAAAAATCCCCTGCAATTAAATATTAATTAACAAGGGATTTAAAAAATTAGAACATAGGATTTAATTATACGATATTAATTTAAAAATGTTACAAAAAAAATGAATAAATTTACTTTAGACATTGAGTAATATAAATTAACATATCTTAATTTAATTAAAAACAATTAATTATAAAATTTATTTAGTTAAAGTTTATCTAAGAATATCTAATTTATTTAATCTTATAATATCGAACATTATGTTAATTTAAATTACCTATATTTACATCGAACATTGTCTTAATTTAAAATGTTTTCACTTATATTGAACATTGTTTAAGTGAACTACCCATTTGCTAAAGACAAATGGGCTTCGGGTTTCACAGACATGTGCTTCTCGAAAGAAGTCTGATTTAAGTCTCCACCCGTGTAATCGCCAGTCCCTGACGATATTATTTTTAATCCCTCTTTAAGAATGTTCTTTGCAGCGTTTTCATCTCTATCCAAGTGATGTCCATTCTTGCAAGTCCACTCACGAACTGAAAGATTTAAGTCTTGGTTTATCCATCCACACACGTTACAAGTCTTGCTTGAAGGGTAAAAGCGATTGATTTTAACTACTTGTTTATCATTCCAATCTGCTTTGTATTCAAGGAATCTCACAAATGTACCCCAACTTGCGTCTGCGATATGTTTTGAAAGTTTTCTATTGCTCAACATACCTTTTACATTAAGGTCTTCCAAAGCAATTATGTCATAATCAGAAACAAGTTGATGCGATACCTTGTGCAATACATCTTGTCTTGTGTTGGATATTTTCTCGTGTATTTTGGCAACTTTTCGTTTTTGTCTTTCAAACGAATTGCTACCTTTTTGCTTACGAGAAAGATGTTTTTGTGCTTTCGCTAAATCTCTTTCATATTTCTTGGTATATCTGTTATTCTTGAATTTGATGCCGTCAGAAGTAATGGCAAAATCTTTCAAACCTAAATCCACACCACATACAGCACCAGTTTTTTCTTTTGGTTGATATTGTTCTTCGGTTAAAATTGAAACATAGTATCTTCCAGTCGGTGTTTTAGTAAAGGTCATTTTGCCAACATCGCCCTTTATTTCACGGTGAACAATACATTTAATACCTTCTTTGAATTTTGGAACGTAAATTCTACCATCAACCAATTTTGTGTGTTGTGGTACTGTGAATCCGTTCTTTCTTTTCTTTGACTTAAATCTTGGAAACTTGGCATTTCCACGAAAGAAGTTAAGGTATGCAGTATCCAAAGACCTTAAAGCAAATTGCAGGGTTTGACTGTTTACTTCTTTAAGCCAAACAGTTTCCTCTTGCTTTTTTAATTCAGTCAAAGTTTTTGCTTGAGCGTAGTAGTTATCAGACTTCTTGTTTGCTTGATACTGTTCTTTACGTTCATTCAGAAAGTGATTATACACGAACCTAACGCATCCGAAATGTTTATCCAGCAACACTTTTTGGTCTTGTGTTGGTCTTAATTCAAAGCGATATGTCCTATGTATTGTTTTCACTATATTATTAAATAGTCTGAATTTATGCAAAGTTACGAATTTTTTGTAAAAGTTTCCGTCTTCGGGTAAAAAACTTTCACAAAAAATTCTCCACTATGTCTAAAAAATCACAGTACATCTCAACAAATCGTTCAAAACACTACCTCAAGTGCCATCTTATCTTTGTTTGCAAGTACCGTAAAAAGTTGCTTGTTGGTCAGTTAAAAGAAGATATGCGTTCCATTATCTTAAATATTACTTCTAATTCAGATTTTGAAATTGAAGTCTTTGAATCAGATTTAGACCATATCCACTTTCTCATTCGCTATATTCCTCGTCTTTCTATCACATCTATTGTCCGTAAGTTAAAGCAAGAATCTACATATCACATTTGGCACTCTGCTCATCGTTCATTTCTATTCAATCACTTTTGGAAGGAAAGAACCTTTTGGTCAGATGGTTACTTCGTTTGCTCTATTGGTGAGGCTTCACCAGATACCATTCGTCAGTATATTCTCACTCAAGGTTAGTCGCTTACATCCCACAAACTAAAGATTTGTGGGTTTTACGCTCCATCATTATAAATAATTTTTAAAAAACAACCCGTTGTTCCAATAAGAGTGCAATGGGTTGTTTCCTTTTATATTAATATGAACATTCTTTATTTAAAAAATAAATAATATTTTAATTAATAAATTTTGAACAATGTTTTTATTAATAATCATATCGAACATTGTTTAATTAATAAACCAACAACTGAACATTGATTAATTAATAAATTTTGAACAATGTTTTTATTAATAATCACATCGAACATTGTTTAATTAATAAATCTTATCTAAACACTTAATAAAAAAATAATCCCTTTGATATTTAAACCAAAGGGATATTCATTAACAATTTAAAAACAATTCAATTTCAATCGAAATCCATATTCTTTGCCATTCCTATTTCAATATTAACATACCTGTTATATTCACCAGTATAATCTTCATAGTGTTTTACTTTCCTATAAAGTAAATCCGAAAAATGAGAATCACGGGTATATAAATTCATATGCCTAACATCAGGAATTGAAAAATACCACCCTTGTCCATTCAAAGTGAAAAAACCTGAAACGTAAAAATGACCTCTACTGAATACAATATTTGTTGCACCAATAGATTTTAATTCTTTTCTAAATTCCGATTTAAAGGTTCTGTAAAATTCCAAAAATTCTGGTGTTGTTTCAGAACTGCTTTCAAAACCTTTTTTAATTAATTCAATTGACTTATTCATAATTAACAAATGTTTTGGTTTATACTATTTGATTATACGTAAATAAAATAATTAAGTTTCAAAAAAATATAAAATATTTATGTTTTAATTTAAAATAATTAACATCGAACAATGTTTAATTAATAACAAACTAATAATAAAAACAAAAAAAAACGGGCTTTAATGCCCGTAATATGCGTTGTATTGGTTTTGTTCCATTATTTCTTCCTTTGTAAAAGGTTCATCCCATTTAGTTGCCCTTACTTTACTATTATCCAACCATGCAAATTCTTTTTTTAAATATTTGGCTTTTGATACAGTAAAAACATAATTCCCACAATCCAAAATACAAACCATTGAACCACCAATTTGACCAACAACCATAAAATTTTCATAGTTGGTTTGTCCATACCCCCAACCCATAACTGAATATGTTTCTTTTTCTTCAAACAATTTAACCTTATCAAAAAACTCTTTTACTTCCATTAATTTGTTAAACTCATATTGCTTTTCATTCACAATAACTTCATCACTTACTTTTGTACGCCATTGATAATTACTAATTCTTTTAATTATAGATTCCTGTATTTCTTTAATGGTTTTACCATTAACTAAATCTACAAAAAAAGATGCTTCACGATTCGTCATTTTAGTTGCCATAATTCAAAAATTTTAGTTAAACAAAATGTAATTATATTTAATAATACGTAATATAAAAATAAAAGTTTCAAAAAATATAAAATATTTATGTTTTAATTAATAACTATTAATCGAACAATGTTTTTTTATATAGAAATGAAACTATTTTTTATTCATTCCGTATATTCAAATAGCATTAATCAATAAAATTGAATGCCATGATAATTATATCAATTATTGTTACAAAAAACGGTATTGTTGAAACCATTGATTCCTTTGATATTTCTAATAAAGAAACATCAAATAATGTTATTGATTTTACCAAAAAATATTTTATTAACCTTTGTAAAGAATTTGGATTCATTGAAACCAATGAACTAACTAAAGAAAAATTAATTTCAAAGGGATATTATATTGCCAAATATAATGTAGTTATTAATTATACTATTATACATGTAGAATAATAAATAATTATATTAATATTTCATTTTAAATAAAACTTATTGTTATTAACTAATAATAAGTTTTATTCTTTTATCAAAAAAAAATTAATATTAATTAATAAAAAAATATAATTATTTTTATTTAAAAATAATCATACGATTTTTATTCAATATCAATTAATATACGCCATAATAAACAAAAAGTTATATCAATACCCTTATTTAAAATCATTCTAAATTAATACAATTTTATCATTTTTAATTAAAAAAATGTAACTTTTTTAATTAAAATACGAATAAACAAATACAAATAACAACTATTGTTTAATTAAAATCTTATCAATTATGAAAACACCATCATTTTTAATGCCTTGCACTCTTAATGAAATGCTTTTCCCTGTTGAACTAAGGGATAACCCACGTAACACTAATCAGGAATATTCAAAAGTAGTTGTGGGTCATATTGATACGGGCGAAATTGACCTCAACTATTGTTCTCCCCGTTATCAATTAGTCCCTAATAGTGAAATTTTTCCTAAAATTGAGGAAATTTTTAAGCAGAATAACGTGAATTTCACTGTTAAATACAGTATGCTAAAACATGCCATGTTTTATGCTTACTATATCATTGAAGACCCTGCATATGCTTTTATTATGCCAAACACAAAGGATGATATTAAATTTTCCTTTGTATTCCAACATAGTTACAATGGGTTATGGAAATACAAAGGTATTGCAGGTTTTTATAGGCTTGTTTGTAAAAATGGTTTGACTGTACCTGTAAAGCAAATGAAAGATTATAATTTACAAATTTCTGGCAAACATACCCCAAGTATTTTAGAATCGCTTATTCAGTTTGACAATCTTCTCAAAATGATTGCAAAAAATGGAAAGGAAATTGTAACAAGTGTTAAAAATGTCTATTCACAACTATCAGACCGTATGGTATATAAAGTTGAAGATAGAATCAAGGAAGTTTTAGGTGCTGTTGGTATTACTGCTATTGACAACAAAAAATTTAATACTGTTACTAATATCATTGACAAAATTAGAGTTGAGTCCGATAATCCTACTTTGGGATATGCAGGAAAAATAAGTGATTGGCTTATCTATAATGGGATAAACCAATATATTAATGATGACGAACTCAACATTGCAAGTCCTGAAAAAAGAAAAGACAAAGATATTGCAGTATTAGAGTATTTAATTGCCAATGCTTAAAAAGCAAAGTAAATAAACACTAAAAAACGGGCAAATTTAAGCCCGTTTTTTTTTTGTCAATATCCATACCTAAATAATAAATAAACGTCTAAAATAAAAAATAAATCATTGTTATATTAAAATAAACTAATAGTAATAAACCACATATATTTTAAAATAAATAACCCTATTTAAAACTATTCTAAATTAAAAAAAAGATATAAATTTTTAAATAAGATTGAAACTTTTTAATTTAAAATACGTAACATTAATTGTAATTAATTAATTAATTTTTTTATTGTTTAATCTAAATTTTTTTACCATGAAAAATACAGTAAGAGTATCGAAAGACCAACTAATCGAAATGTTGAAAAATTGGAATTTTGGGGCACAACCCGCTTCAATCCAATATATTACAACCCCCAAATTGACCAAAGATGGTAAAATACTCTTTGGTGATATTATGAAAATTGCAAATATTGGTTGCATGATTGGTTATATTTACGAAAATAGTGTAAATAACGAAAGAGAAAGAGAAAATCTTACAAAAAATTTTATTGCTAAACCATTATGGAATGGCAAAGGAATACGAATATCCACTGCTTTGTCCATGCACAAAGAAAAAGGTACTTTTTATTTAACCTACAAACACCAACAAACTTTTAGGTCGTTTTACTTTGACAAAAATATGGTACTAATACCTAACAAAATTATAAAACCCTATCTTCCTGACAATACTCCTAAAAATCAGGGTGTTAGTGAGGGTAAGGAAATTCATCATAGAGAAGTTTCAATTGACAATATTGTAAGAGTGAAATTTAGAAAAACTACATACGAATTAATATAGTTTTTCTTAAACACTAAAAAACGGGCTAATTTAAGCCCGTTTTTTTTTGTCAATACTCTATACTAAACAAACAAATAAACGTCTTATATTAAATATTAATTGCCATTACATTAAAATAAACTAATTGTAATAAACCAAATTTAAAATAAATAACCCTATTTAGAATTATTCTAAATTAAAAAAAGATATAAATTTTTAAATAAGATTGAAACTTTTTAATTTAAAATACGTATAAGAATATGTAAATATTATTTATCCCCCTACTCCCTTATTTACCGTATCCCCCCCCTATATATCCCCACCACAGGGGGACGAAAAACAGGGGGGGGTGCTACACGAATAACTTCTAAATGTAACAAAAAATTTCCCAAAAAATTTTTAGAAAATAGAAATTATCTTTTATAATAATTTATAAAAAAATATAATATTAATTTATTAAATCAAAAATATTATTCTCTTATTTTTTTACCAATAATTGTCATATTCCAATTTTTTAAACTTCCATATAAAACAAAAGACCGTGTTCTAAAAAAATTAATTATTTTTGTTTTAAGAGATATTGAATTATATAAATCTTTATCAAGTAATATTTCAAAAACCATTATATTTTATTTTATATATATTAATAAATCTAATGAAACATAAAATTATTTTAGGATATATTTAAGTATTTTATCAGAAGTATAAATATTTATTTTTTATTTATTTAGCATAGCATTAACATATGCTTCATATGTTGGTTGGTAGTCATATTCTATTTTAAAGACTTCATTTTCTGTTGGTTTATATCCTGTTTTTATATTATAATTACCATTTTTTTCATTAACACCTTCTTTTCTTATAATATAAACCATATCATCTTTATGGTTTCCATATTTTCTATCAATAATACTGAATATATATCCGTTAAATATGGGTAGTAGGTTTACACTGGTACTTTTATGGAATCCATTTTTTAGAATACTTTTTTTATTTTGTTCAAGGGTATTATTCATTTTACCTCTAATATCTTTATGTTGTGCTACGTATATTTTGTTAAACTCCTTTTCTGTTAGAATATTATTTTGGTTAGTGTTTAAATTTTCTTCTTTTACAAGAATAGGTTTATTAAATTCTGTATATGTTTTATACATTCTTTTTATTAACTTTTTTTTATTATCATCATTAATATTTTTTATAAATCCAAAGTTTTCTTTTATATAGTTTTTTATTATTCTATTTAGGAATGTTTTAAATGGTAGATTTTTCAATCTATACTTATTTTTTAATGCATATGTAATTATTCCATGCATATACGCATTAAATTCTTCGGGTGAGTTGTAATATTCTTCTTTACTATTTTTATTCATTGTTGGTTTATATGTATTTTTATATCTAATTGAATCTAGGTAATGAATAAATTCGTGAATAAAAGTATCTTCAGCAATCCAAAATTTAAATCTTAATTTTGCATAGTATTCATTATTTTCGAATGAGTTTTTATCAGTTTGTGATATAATTAGGAATACCATTCTATTATTATTTCGGTCAAAGAATGCTATATTATTACCTATTTGATGTGCAAATATAATATTTAGGTTATATTTTTTATCTATTTGGTTTAGATTAAATTTAACACCATATAATGGACGTTTGTTTCCTTTTGTATCATATACGAATTCTAAATCAGGATTTGTTGGTTCTAATTTTATATTATTTATATTCTTTTTTATTTTATGGAATATTCTTTTCGCTTCGTTATTATATTTAATATCGGATTGTGGGTTTTCGGATATTAAGGTATTGTTATTCATTATATTTTTCATAATATTAAAATTTATTTTTTAGATAACTTCAAAAATATGAATTAGATTATCAATACTATACACTAGTTTAACTTCACTTGGGTGGTAAGAAACTCCCTCACCTGAATATATTTCATTTTTTGCTTCAATAATAGCATCTTTTAGATTTGTTGATTTTAATGGTATAAACGACAGTCCATTTTTAGCATTTACATTATCGACCAACACCCAATAGTTGGGATATAATTCACGAATATCTGCTTTTTTAATATCATCACCCCAAAGGTCAAATCCTGATATTGAAAATTCATGATTATTATCAATTGCTGTTTGCATTGCTTTTTTTAATTCTTCTTTTGTTCCATGAAATCCATAGTTACCAAAAGTCCAACTACTCCAACCTCTTTTTAAATCATTCTCAATATGAAAGGAATTATAATTCAGAAAAAATTGAATCAGATAAATCCAAATATAAAGTTATTTAATTACCAATAAAGAAGATAAACCCAAATTTAAGGGTAAGTTAAATATATTTAATGATGGAAGGGCAGTTTTAATTGTAAATTATACGACATATTCTGGAGTTAAAAATAGTTATGTTAATTATTTTGATAAAAAGGGGTTAGAAATTATTGACAAAAATGATTCTTCTAAAGAAGAAAAGAAATATTTTGATAGTTTATAGATTATTAATTTTTAAGATTTCATTGATTTTTAAAAAGTAAAATTCTTTAAATGTAATTTCATTATTCATTAATTTATCGTATAATGTGATTGGTGTATAATTATATTCCATTTCGAATATACCATCATTTGTTTTTAATTTGGGTAAACTTTTAATTGCTTCACCGCTAGTAATTGGATTGGGTAAATTATTATTTGTTAAAGAAAAAAGTATTTCAGGTGGTTTAATTTCAATTTTATTTAAAGAACCAATAATAAATATTCTTCTACGTAATTGTGGAACACCATATTCTTCAGCATTCAATTTAAATGGTTTATTAACATAATATCCAATATCTTCAAAAGATTTAATTATTTTTTTTATAATTTTTCCCTTTTCCATTGATAATAATCCAATTACATTTTCTATAATGAATATTTCGGGTTTTATTGTTTTTACTATATCAAGAAATTCCAAATATAATTTATTTCTATGGTCATTTGGATTTCTAAGACCCGCAGATGAAAATCCTTGACATGGAATTCCACCCATTATAATTCCAACATTATTATTTAGACCGATATTAATTATTTTATTTTTTATTTCTTTTTTTGTAATATCACCAAGTATTAAATTATTATTTTTATTATATTTTGCATGATTTTTCATATATGTTTCGAATAGATTTTTATCAATTTCATTGGCAGCAATTAAATTATAATTTTCATCAATAAAACCATTTGACATTCCACCAGCACCTGCGAATAAATCAATAAAATTATAATTATTTAAATAGGGTTTTATTTTTTCAGCAATTGCTCTTGCCAATAATGGTGGTACTGCATTTCCAATTTGTTTATATTGTGATGTTTTACTACCATAAAAAATATAATTATCTTTAAATGATTGTAATCTAGCACCTTCTCTAATTGAAATCATTCTGTTTTGGTATGGGTGTAAGTTTGCACTATTTGGTAATCTATGAAAATGTGTGGTAATAGTGTAACTTGGTTTATTAAAATTAAGTCTACTATAATATGTACCCCAATTATTTTTTTCTTTAACATTTTTCAGACGTTTAGAAAGTTTTATTATTGATTCGGGTAAATCACGCCAACTACCATTTTCTTTAGGCATATATTTAATTAATTTTAATTCTAGGTCACTTAATTTAGGTGAAATGTGATTATATATTTTTATATGATGATAATAATTTAAAAAAGTAAAATTAATTTATTATTTCACAAATTTAATTTGATTTTTATTAAAAACAACATAATTAGTTACTGGTTTGTGGTTTGAAAAGATATCATCCATATTATCATTAATATTAAGCATAATAATTCCATCCAAATCACCATACAAATCATTAAAATTTAATTCTTCTAAATATTCTTTTAATTCATCATCTATGCTATAACCATTTTTTATATCATCACTAATTTCTTTTATTTTGTTTGCTAAATCTGATGGTAGATACCATTTATCATAAAAATAGTATGTTGAATTTTCATTAAAATCTAAAATAATTGGATTATTTATTATTAAATTTGCTTTAATTATATATTTTCCATATGTTTTTGCCACATCAATATTATCAACAAAAAATATTACTTTACT
>Ga0209506_1000174_pt1 | contig 95011 bp, 92 predicted proteins | sample AD_JPNHG2_MetaG_FD_184409 | JGI IMG/M metagenome (GOLD analysis project Ga0209506, IMG submission 184409) | Active sludge microbial communities of municipal wastewater-treating anaerobic digesters from Japan - AD_JPNHG2_MetaG (SPAdes) (version 2) | ecosystem: Engineered > Bioreactor > Anaerobic...
GATCCCACACGAGCTCATTTAATTGTCAGAATATTTGAAGAATACGCAACGGGCAACTGTTCTGTCAGACAAATCAGATATAAAATGGAAAAATTAGGATTAAAAGGAACAAACAAAAAGCATAACCCAATAAGCAATGGAATGATTTACAATGTGCTGAAAAACCCTTTTTACTACGGTGAAATGCAAATTAAAACTGGCCCATTAAAAGGATTGTATCCTCATAAATACCAGCCCCTTATTTCTAATGAACTGTTCGACAAATGCCAGGAAGTTATGACCAATTACCATAAAAAACCATTTAAATATGCTGGGAAGCCGTTTGTATTAAGAGGAATGGTAAAGTGCGCTGAATGTGGATGCACAATCACTCCAGAAACTTCAAAGGGACATATTTACTACAGTTGCACGAACTACAAAAGAATGCATCCAAAGAGAATTTATGTTAGAGAAGAAAAATTATTAGAACCAGTTTATGAAGTTTTAAAGAACATTCAGTTATCAGATGACAAAATACAGGAAATAACAGAAGAGCTGAAAAAATCAAACGAAGCAAAAAATGCATTTCATAAAAAGTCTTTAGCAAGTCTCAGAAATGAATATGACAAAATTGAAACCAGAATAAACAATGCTTTTGACCTACTGACAGATGGAAGTATTACTAGGGATATGTTTAATAAAAAATTAAAAGAGTATAAAGAAAAACAGGCAGAATTAAATGAAGAAATGCAAAGATATACTGATGCTGATGAAAACTATTACATAACAGCAAATATAGTGCTAAATCTGGCTAAAAAAGCTTATGAAATCTTTCAAAGTTCTGAAGTAGAAGAAAAAAGGCAGCTTCTCAATTTCTTACTTCAGAACCTTACCTTAGAAGGCAAAAAGCTCAATTTTGAACTTAAAACACCGTTTGATACGGTGCTTCAAACCTCAAAGTGTTCTACAGGGCTCCGGCGGTAGGATTCGAACCTACAACCTAATGCTTAACAGGCATCCGCGCTACCATTGCGCCACGCCGGAACGATATTAAAACTATAACGCTTTGCTGTTAATCCGTCAACCCAAAATCAAAAGAATTCATCAACTATTTTAGTAAATAAAATTAATAGCCTTCTAATTTTTTGACATCAACATGTTCGCGAATTTTCTCAATCGCTTTAGCCTCAATCTGTCTAATTCTTTCCCTTGTTACGCCAAACTCTAGCCCTACCTCTTCTAAAGTATGGCTTACACCATCTTCTAATCCAAATCTCATTGATAAAATTTTCTGCTCTCTTCCGCTTAAATCTGAAAAAATTTCATCTAAATGTTCGCGCAAAAGTTTACGGCCAGCCTGAGCAGAAGGAGATTCTATTTTCTCGTCTTTAATAAATTCTCCCAAAACGCTATCTTTCTCATCTTCGCCTACTGGGGTTTCTAAAGAAATTGCTTTTTGAGCTATTTTTTCTAAATGCCTTACTTTTTCTATTTCTATTCCCATTTCTGCAGCAATTTCTTCGGCTAATGGCTCCCGGTCTAATTCTTGCAATAATCTTCGTTTTGCTTGCGTATATTTGCTTAAGGTTTCAATCATATGTACTGGAATCCTAATAGTTCTTGCTTGGTCGGCCAATGCCCGAGTAATAGTCTGTCTAATCCACCAAGTTGCATAAGTAGAAAATTTATAACCCTTGCGCCAATCAAATTTTTCAACTGCTCTAAATAAACCTAAGTTTCCTTCTTGTATTAAATCTAATAAAGTTAAATTTGGCGAACGACCAATATATTTTTTAGCAATAGAAACTACAAGCCGTAAATTAGCTTCGGTTAATTTTCTTTTTGCGTCTTGGTCGCCAGCTTCAATTCTTTTAGATAGTTCTTTTTCTTCGTGCGCGCTGATAGGATGAATTTTTCCAATCTCGCGCAAATATGATTGCACTGAATCAATTTTGCCAGTTGAAACTTTTTTCTTGTTTTTTTTCTTAACTAATTTTTTTTCTCCAAAATCTAAATATCCTTTAGATTCTTTTAATTCTATACCAGCTTGCTCAAATTTATCCAACATATCCTCCAATTCAAAAATATTTTCTTCAATATTTGGAAAAGTTGATAAAATTTCAGAATAAGTAACAAATCCCCTCCCTTTGCCTTTTCTAAAAAGAACATCAAAATTTTCTGGAGTTACCACCGGCTTTAACTTGCGAGTTCTTTTCTTTAATTTAGCTGTTTTAGAATTTTTTGAAGTATTTTTCTTGCTTTTTTGTTTACCTTTCTTCCTATCTTCTAAAATTTTCTTGTTTTTCGCTTTTATCTTTGTTTTTAATTGCGTTTTCTTTTTAGTCAACTTCTTCGGTGTAACATTCTTCTTCGGAGCAACCTTCCCCCTTTTCGTGTTCTTCACTTTCTTCGTCTTTTTGAGCAATATCTTTTTTTTCTTCAAGGGCTTGTTTTTCAAAATTTTCTTTTTCATTGTTATTTTTATTATTTTTTGTTAATAAATTAAACTCTTCTAAAAGTTTAGGAATGGCTTCCCAATCACCTTTTGCTTCGCTCTCTTTAATACGAGAAGCCAACTCCTGACGAATAGATTTATTGATTAAATTATGCCTCTCAATTACACATTTTTCAAGTTCTTTGGGTAGGTCATCTATTTCAGCTTCTACTTCTGATTTTAAGATTAAATAATTTAAAAAATCAATAGTCGCGGGCGTATTTTTTAGAGAATCTATTAATTCATCATTAGTAATCTGCGGGTTAGCTATAATTTTTAATAAAATATCGCGAGTTGGTTCTGAAAAATTATTCACCAAATCTAATGGTAATAAATTTACATTTTCTCGGGACAATAAAATAAAAACTGCTATTTGTTCTTCTAATAAATCTTGCCTTGTTTTTTGTTTTTGGACCACCGGCTCAACCCTATCTTCAATAATTGGATAAGCAGGACTGTAATCATCTTTAATTCTTTCCATATCTTTTCGCAAATCTTCTTCGCGAACGCGCAAATCTGCCGATAATTTATTAAGCCAATGGGATTGCTCTACCGCATTGTTTATTTTTTTAAAAAATGGCAATAAATCTGTTATAATTTTTTTCTTATCTTCTAAATTATTAACATCTCTATTTTGAAGAGCTAAATTATAGTAGAATTCATTAATTGGCTGCGCATTTTCAACCATTTGTTTCCATTTTTCTTCACCGTCATATAAAATTATGTCAGCTGGGTCTTTTTCATTTACCAAAGGCACTACTTTAATGTTAAAATCCATCTGTGTTGCTAGCTCTGCTGCTTTTTTAGTAGCCTTATGGCCAGCCTCATCCATATCAAAAGCTAAAATTAAATTAGAACAGTATCTTTTTATAATATTTAAATGCAACTGGGTCAAGGCAGTTCCAGAAACAGCTAAACAATTAGCAAAACCGGCTTGATGCGACATAATGCAATCCACATTGCCCTCTACTAAAATGCAAGTATTGTTTTTTCTAATTTCTAATTTAGCTTTATCTATTCCAAATAAGGCCTTGCTTTTATCATATAATAAAGTATTGGGTGTGTTTAAGTATTTAGCTTCATTATCATCTGCTTCGCCAAAAATTCGCCCTGTAAAACCAATAACTTCCCCGTTAAACCCACAGATTGGAAACATTATGCGGTTGCGAAATCGGTCAAAAAATTTATGCTCATCTTTTTCAATTGCTAAACCAGCTCTGACAATATCTGCTCGTTTATAACCTTGGCCTACTAAAAAATCGCTTAGTTTTGACCATGCTTCCGGCGCATAACCTAATCGCCATAGTTTAATTGTTTCTGGCTTTAACCCTCTCTTTAATAAATATTCATTTGCTTCTTTGCCCTTCACGCTTTTTTTAAGATAAGCCTCAAAAAAACGAGTAGCTAATTCACATATATCTAATAATAACTGCCGTTCGCTTTTCATTTTTTCAAATTCTCCTCCCATTTGAGGTTTTAGGCTCACTCCTGCACGTGCAGCTAAAATTTTTAAAGCGTCAGAAAACTCTATATTTTCAATTTTCATAACAAACTTAAAGATATCGCCTCCTTCGTTGCATCCCCCAAAGCAATGCCAAATTTGGCGAGTGGGAGACACAAAAAAAGAGGGTGTTTTTTCTGAATGAAAAGGACAGCAGGCACGATAGTTAATGCCTGCTTTTTCCAATTTAATATAACTCCCGATAACATCAACAATATTGAGACGAGATTTTATTTCTTCAACTTCATTCATTAAATATCTATAAAAATAATGCTTAATAAACTTAAATAAATAGGCACTATTTTAATTTATTTTTTATAAATAATAAAACTGCCAAATCATTACTCATTTCTTTCACTTAATGTTGCTTTTACCGTCATTTCCTTGCCATTTCTTAATATCTTTAAGGTTACTGTTTGTCCGGGCGCATAATCAGCAATTATCTTTGATAAAGTATAATTACGAGTAATCTTCGTGCCATTAAACTCTAAAATAATATCTCCATCTCTTAATCCTGCTGCCGCGGCCGGAGACCCGGGAATAACAGCTGGTTCATTTACTCTCTCCCCTTTTTGAATTAAAGCGCCGTAATTAACTGGTAAGTTTTTATCTTTTTGAATTTGATTATTAATTATTATATATCGCACCCCCAAAAAAGGATAAGTAATTTTTCCTGTTGTGCGGGCTTGTTCAATGTCTCTTTTAGCTTTATTAATTGCAATCGCAAATCCAATACCCTGCCCATTTTCTGCCACGGCTGTATTAATGCCAATCACCTCGCCATTCAAATTTAACAAAGGTCCGCCAGAATTTCCTTGATTTATAGCCGCATCGGTTTGAATAATATCTTCTAAAACTTCAATAGTTCCCTCTAATCCACCCGCAGCTACTACGGTTCGGCCCAATCCAGAAATTACTCCTACTGATACAGTATTTTGAAATTGCCCTAAAGCATTACCAATTGCAATGGCAGTTTGTCCTACTTGAACAGTAGAAGAATCTCCCAATTTAATAGGCTTAAATCTGCCACCGCCTTGAATTTTAATAATCGCTAAATCTTGAACTGGATCTACTGCCACAATTTTCGCTGTATATTCATTGCCGTCTATGTCTGTAATAGTATATTCAGCTTTTTCATCAGAAGCTACGTGTTTATTAGTAATAATTAAACCATCTTCTGAGACAATGAAACCAGTCCCTGCACCTACTTCTTGTTTTTGAGTACCAGTCTGCACTCTTTCAGGAGAATAAAAGAATCCCCAAAAAGGATCAAGAGGATCAATATATGGATATTGATATTGATAAACTGGCACATCTTTACTAATTACAATACTTACAACTGATGGTGAGGCTTCTTTAACTGCTTGAATAATTTTTTGTTCTTGGGTTGTTTGAGGCTCATATTTAACTACTGGCGCTGATTCCGTTTGAGAAGCTGAATTTGCAAAATTTGATTGACTTACAAAATTATTGGTTTTGTTTTGAGGCAAAGAATAACCAAAAGCAAAACCAACAAAAATTCCCACTGCCAAAAGAATAACTACGCCAATAAGAATATGGTTTAAGATTGGCTTTTTGTCTTTTTCGGGCGCTTGAAGCTGCTTAAAATTAATTTCTGGTAATTGATATATTGACATATTGCAAAAATAAATTATTATTTATTATTGTTTTTTATTATTATCGTCATAATGATTAAAATTGTAGTCAAAAACTTTTCCACTCCGCACTGGGCCTATAAAGGCCATATGCAACCCGCATAAAAAATATTTCCAAGCTGTTCGCAAATAACCATCGCGCTCAAATCTTCTTAAAGGCATATAAAGCGCCGCTCCTTTAATAATTCCAAATTTTCCAAAACGGGCAGCTTGACCTACAAAATATACGTCTTCGGCTAACTTAATAGTTGCATCAAAGCCCCCCACTTTATCAAATATTTCTTTTTTTACTAAAATCCCCATTGCTCCCATCGGAAAAACTTTTTGCCATAAATTTTGCTGCCAATTATAAAAAAGATTGATAGTAAAATTATTAAGCCAAAAGCTATTTTCTTGAGGATATAAATGGTAGGAAGCAACAACTAATTTTCTATTCTCAGCATCGGTTAAGGTTTTTTGAAGCAAACCCGGAAGAATTTTTATATCCGCATCTAAAAATAAAATATATTTACCTAAAGCGAGACGCGCCCCAAGATTACGGCCTTCTGCTGGACTCCCGCCATCGGTAATTTTACAACCATAACTTGCCGCAATTTCCCGCGTGCGGTCTCGACCGGGGCGATCTGCTACAATAATCTCCATATCGGAAAATTTTTCTTGTAAAAGCGACTGCAGCAAACCCGGCAATCTTTCTTCTTCATTATAAGTTGGAATTACCACGCTTAATTGCATATTATTCATTAAATAATTTCTGGGCTTCTTGCCAATATTCTGGGTGGTTTTGTTTAACTTTCATCCAGTACCACCATTCTGTACCCCAAAAATAATATGTGTCAATACCCGTGCTTTGAGCAAAACTTATTGCTTCCTTAAATTGTTCTAAGCTCATGCTTTTTTGCTGTTCTTCAATAGTCGCATTCATAATAGAATGAGGACACCACGGCTCGGCTTGCAATTCTACCCCTATTGTATTTTTATGATAAAATTTTTTAATTAATTCAGCACGATGATAATAATACACTGGAGAAATCCATGGATTATAAGAAAAATAAAATTGTAATTGTTCTTGCCAAACAGTTCGATAAGTTGTAAATCCAACAATATCTCCAATTTGAGCTGCTTTAGTCCAAAAAGATAGCTCTCCGCTCTCAGTAATTAATATTGGATGTTTAGGGTCAAGCTGCTTAACCAAAGCTACTTCTTTTTTAACAAAATTTTCATCTGCCCAAGGACAGGAACCAAACTTCAAAAATGGTTCATTCTCCACTTGCCAAGCTGACAAAACGGGTGAATCTTTATATCTTAAAACAGTTGTTTGAAGATAATCTAAAATTACTTCTTGCTGTTGTTCTTTGCTTAAATTCATAGCCCATTGCGGTAAATGACATTCTGGCCAGCGCGGAGTTTTCATCCCAATAGCTAAAATTAATTGCGCATTTCTTTTCTCTGCTTCAGCTACTTGCCAATCTAAATATTCAAAATCATATTGATTAGCTTGTGGCTCAACCAAATCCCAATGTACTGAAATTTTTATATTTTTAGCTTTTAAATCATCTAAAATTGCTAAATAAGTTTCTTGAGGATCTAATTCTAAAAAAAGAACCTGTTTAATAGAAAAATTCACCCCCCAAACCATTTTCTCAGGACGTTTTGGCTGGCCCGCATATAACAAAAGAAAAAACAATATAAGAACTATAGCAAAAAATAATAAAATATATTTAATAAAATTTTCCATAAATTTATTATAGCAAAAAAATACTGATTAGCAATTCAGCGTTTTACTTTTTACATATCTAAAAATTACTGGACTAATAAACTTAACCCGATACCAATGATAATAATAGAAACTATTTTTTGAATTAATACCCCCTTAGAAATATCTTCTCTTAAAATTTTTGGAAAATAAATAGTAAAAATTAAAGTAAAAATAAAAAGGAAAACATATTGCACGCCCCGGATAGCATTAATAATCGCCAAATAAGCTACTGGCGTCAAAGCAATTGCCCAACTTTGCAAAACCGAAGCAAGGCCGCCCGCGCCTTGAAACAAAATAAAAATAAATCCAATTGAACCCTTTGACAGCGGCGGACTTTCAAAAACCTCTTTATAAAAATTGCGGTTAAAAAGTAAAAGCATGGCCGCGAGAGCGCTTGCCATCCTTAACCAAATAAATCCTTGCCAAAATGGCATCTCCAAAAAAACAAATTTTGAAAAAACAAAATCTAAAGAAAATAATAAGGCTGTCGCTAAAGAAATTTTCAAACTTTCTTTTGTAAAAAGGTCTCCCACCCTGTCTAAAGTAATTAAAATAGTGCCAGCTAATAAAAGTACAAAAGCTAAAATTTGCTGAGAAGTTAAATATTGCTGTCCCCAAAAAAGCCAAGTAAATCCAAAAATAAAAATTGGCTGAGCCGCACCAATAGCTGGAATAACCCGCGACACATCATATTTATCTAAGGCGCTAAACATCCCATAAATCCCAAAAATATAAATAATGCCATCTAAGACTATCCATAAGGCTGTATAAAGAGTGGGAGTATCAAAGTCAATAAAAGGAATAATAAAAATTGCTAAAATATTTAAAACACCCACATAAAATGTTAAGGCTCGCGGCCGTCCAGCCTGCCCCACTACAATTTTATCTCCTAAGGAAGCAAGAGCAAAAGCAAAATAACTTAAAATTATAATAATCAGCCAAAGCTCCATTTAATTTAATCAGAAATTAATTTTTTAATATTTAAAGCTCCTAATTGAATTCCCTCAACAAACCCCTCCATTGCCATTTCTGCTAAATAACCATCTCGAATTAAATCAAAAAACCATTCGGCGACAAGATTCTCTGGTTTTTGTTCAATTCCAAAACCATGTAATAAAAGCCATTCTTTATTAAAATCTTCCTGAGAACCAATTGTCGGAGCAATAATAATTGGTATGCCTAAAGCAGAATAAAAGGAAAGTTCCGATGGCTTAGTCCATAAAACATCGGCTTTGCTTAAAGATTGATTAAAAATCTCAAAATAATCTCCAAAATTATCAGCGTATAACACTTCAACATTTTTTAACTTATCCATTTTTAATTTTTTAATTTCCTCGTCAAAATATTGCTTAATTGGTTTTTTGATACCGGCAACTAAAACTATTTTCATTTCCCGAGCAGCAATCCTATTCCTAAACTGTTTTAAGAGACCAACCCCTATTTCTTTTTGAGCTCCTGCCCCGCCGACTGCAAAGATTATCGTTAAGGGGTGGTCAGCTGTAATTGGCAAAGCACCTAAATGGGCTTTAATTAAAGAAGTGTAATTTCTTTCATAAATTTTTTGAGGGTCTAAATTGGCTAAGCGTTGACGAATATCATATTTTAATATTGACATAGATTCTCCCCCAATACAGGACATTGGCAAAGGATATCCTGTTAAAAAAATATTGTTATCATTAACTCCATATAATAACAAACGCTCTTTAGTCCTTTCGTTGGGGACACAATATTTGATTTTTGTTTTATCGGGAATTAAGGGTGCCCAGCTTCGGCTAATATCAGCATCACAAACAACGCAATATATATCTCCAGGGTAACGAAAATATTCTGCCATAAAAGCTGGTGTAAAAAAGGTAGAAATAATTGGTTTGGCTTTTTCTCCGGGCGCCGGCCAAAGTTTTTTTATTAAATGTCTGCCCCATCCTTTAGTAAAAAGATTGTAAGTATTTTTTTCTATAAAATTTGTTTTAGATAAATCGCGGCGCGGATAAAAATCTAATATTTTTTGCGTCTGGTCATAAATATTAAATGCCCAATTACCAATTAAAGGCACTCTTTTAAAACGGGAAATAGATTCATAAAATTTTTGGGAACCCTCCCATATTTTTCTATCTGTTTCGGGAATACCTTCATAATCATTTGCATTAATAATTTTTCCATCCACAGCTAAATCCTTAAGCGCATAAGCTGTGCGTTGATGGCCGTATCCCATATTAATAGCAATTACCCAAGCTTTGTTTTCCATAATGGTTATATTATATAATATTATAATAAAAATTCAAAGTTGTGGAAATTTTTTCTCAACCAAAAAACAAAAATAAAAATTATTAAATACATTAAGCCAACCAACCAAGCATTAATTTGAAAGCTTAAAATTGCAAAAGGAACACTCGCGCTCCAATCTACAATCAAAAGAAGCCCCTTGGTTAAAACACCATCAAAAAAAGATAAAAGCCAACCTAATTTTGAAAAAATCAAACCGATTATTGGAAAGATTAAACCAAAAGCCATCAAAAATGGCATTAAGGGGGTAATTAATAAATTACTCAATAAAGAAACTATGGAAACATAACCAAAATTAAAAATTAGAATTGGGAAAGTAAAAATTTGAGCTGCGATAGTGGCGGATAAAACCTCTATAAATTCCTGCCATTTTCCATTGCTTTTCTTTAATAGCCAATTTTTAATTAAAGGAGCAAACCAAAATAATCCCATCATTGCTAAAAAAGATAATTGAAACCCTAAATCATATTTTAAGGCTAAGGGATTCTGTAAAAGAATAAAAAATCCAGCAATTGCTAAAAGTCTTTCATTTTCACCAACTCGGTCAAATAATTCCGCAAGCATTAATAATCCCGCCATAATACCAGACCGCACTGCCGAAGCCATTCCGCCTACTAATATCACATAAAACACAATCAAAAAAAGTGTAATAGAAGCAGCTTGTTTTTTCCAAAATCCAAAAAATAAAAGTGCTTCAAAGACAATTAAAGAAAACAAGACAATATGCGCCCCCGAAATAGCAATTGCATGACTCAAACCGCTTTGCGATAACTTTTGCTTTAATTCGTCCGGCATCATTTGGCTATCCCCTAAAATCATGGCTTGATTAACTGCGCCTGCTCGAGGTTCTAAATTTTTTTCCATCTGAACGCGCATTAATTTTTTAAAAAATAGAATTTTAGAATATAAATTTTGAACAAAATTTACTTTTTCTGAAGAACTTAAAAAAGCAATTTGAGGATAATTTAAAGTGGCGGCAATACCTTCTTTGGCTAAATAACCCTGATAATCAAATTGACCTAAATTTTTTGGTATTTTAATTATTCCTTGAACTTGCAAGCGGTCTAAATATTTATACTCATCGTAATTATTTGTATAAATTAAAACCTTGCCAAGCTCTTTCTGATTATTAACAACCTCTTTGCCAGAATCAAAAATAATTTTCTCCACTGAAAAAACTAACCTTTGATTTTTATAACCTAATTGAGGCTCACGAATTACTTGACCCACTAAAATAACCGACTCTCCATCATTAGAAACTAATATATTATTCAAAACTGAAAAATATTTATATTGAAAAAGACAAGCTGCTATACTAAAAAAAATTAGCCCAGCGCCAGCTAAAACACAATTGGGTTTTGTAAAAAACAAACCCATTAAGAATAAGCCCGCTATAAAACCACTAAAAATTAAAGCTATCCTTATTTGAAAATTAAAATTAATAAAAAGAGAGGCTATAAAAACTCCAAAAATAAAAATAAGGCATAAAATTAGAAATACATCTGCTTTCCCCATTTAATTTTAAGATTCATTAAATTCAAAAAAATTTTTTGCGACTAGAAAATCTTTTTACTAAAAGCAATCCTAAAATAAAACCGCCAAGATGAGCTGAATAAGCTACCATATCTACATTTTCAAATTGTAAGGAAAAAAATTGATATAAAAACCAAATAATAATAAAAACCGCCGCCGGTAAAGACGCTAAGGTCCAAAAAAACACTAAGGGAATAATTGACCTGATTTCATTTTTAGGAAACAAAACTAAATATCCTCCTAAAATACCGGAAATAGCGCCAGATGCTCCAATTACTACTAGCTGACTATTGCTAAATAATGCATAGATTAAAAAAGCCCCTATTCCACACATTAAATAAAATAATAAAAACCGCCAACTGCCCAAGCGCGCTTCTAAATTTTCTCCAAATACCCACAAAAAAAGCAAATTGCCAAATAAATGCCAAAAATTAGCATGTAAAAACATGGCTGTTAAAAGAGTATAAAAACGGCCATTCAAAAGATTGTCTTTTGAGAAACCAAAAATATCACCATAAACAACAATATCTTGGATAGTATAAAAAAATATAAAAATATTTGCCAACACCAACAAGGTTGTGGCTATTGGAAAGTGTCCTTTAACTTTATTTTTATCATAAAGAGGAATCATTTTATAAATTTAAGGTATATAAAAATTATCTAATCCCAAATTCATTAAAAAGCGGCGCAATATTAATTTTAATTTTTTCTAGAACTTCGTTAGAAAAAGGTTGAGACTTTGCAAAAGCTGGATTAAGCGTCCCTTTTTCATTGCGAAATTGCTGAAGAAAATATTTTTCCGCCGGAGCAATATCTTGAGCCATTTTAATAATATCATCTTCGGAGTGTAATCCTTGGACAATAGTAGAACGGAATTCGTAATCTATCCCTGATTTTTTAATAAGGTCAATAGATTCTTTAATTTTTTTTATAGAAACATTAACACCGTTAGCTTGATTATATTTTTCCTGCTCTAATGGCGCCTTTATATCCATTGCTATATAATCAATTAACTTGTTATCAATTAGTTTTTTAAGCATTTCGGGATGACTGCCGTTTGTATCTAATTTAACAGAAAATCCCATTGCTTTTATTTTTTGGCAAAGTTCGGGCAACTCTGAATAAATAGTTGACTCTCCGCCGCATAAAACTACCCCATCTATTAAACCCTGTCTTTCTTTTAAGAAAGAAAAAATATAATCTAAATCTAATTTGGGGTGTTTTTTTATTTCTTCTGGCAAAACTAATTCTTTTGAATAACAAAAGGGACATCTAAAATTACATCCTGTCAAAAAAAGAGTGCAAGCTACTTTGCCCGGATAATCAACCAAGGTCACCTTTTGTAATCCTCCAATAATAATTGGCATAGTAAAAAAGTTAAGAAGCGGCTTAAAAGCCGCTTTATTCTAATTAAATAATTGCGCGCTTAAAAAGCCAGCTTTCTTTGTTTTCTGACGCGCTTCTTAAATATCTTTTATATCAAAATCGCGACGGTCTTTGAATTCTTGCTGTTTGCCTTCATTCCATTGAGAAACAGGTCTTAAATAGCCGACCACGCGCGAATATACTTCAGTGTTCTGAAAATTCTTAAGGCTTTTGTCCTTTGCAAAACAATCATTGCATTTGAAAATAGAATAGGTCGTCCCGTCTTCAAGATTGTATTTCAAAAGCTGTCCATTAGTAATCTCGTTTTTTTCATTAATATTAATAGTGCAACCGCAATCATGACAAAAAAATTTTGAATCCATATTTTCACCCAGTTAAAATTTTTAATGCGCCGATTAAACGACTAAAAAATTTTAACCGAAAATTTATTATTTTTTAAATTCCAAAGATTTAACCTTAAACTCTCTTCTATCTTTGAATTCTTGCTGCTTGCCTTCATTCCATTGAGAAACAGGCCTTAAATAGCCGACCACGCGCGAATATACTTCGCACGGCTGTTCAATGGTGCATTTGGGACAAGTAAAGTGTTGGCCTGGAATATAGCCATGATTTGGACAAATTGAAAAAGTTGGAGTTAAAGTAATGTATGGCAAACGATAATTCTCAAAAACTTTTTTCACTAAATTCTTTACAGTAGCAATATCGCTAATTTCTTCTCCTACAAAAATGTGTTCTACTGTTCCCCCCGTATATTTACATTGAAGCTCATCTTGTAGTTTTAATTCCTCAAAAAGGTCATCTGTAAAATTAACCGGCAATTGCGTAGAATTGGTATAATAAGGAATTTTTTTAGTACCGGCCGTAATAATGTCAGGATATAATTTTCTATCCATTGTTGCCAAACGATAAGCTGTTGATTCGGCTGGCGTAGCCTCTAAATTATAAATATTGCCAGTCTCGGTTTGATAAGTCACTAAACGAGCTCGCATATAATCCATAATTTCCAGCGCAAAAGCCTTGCCCTTTTTAGAACCAACCCCCTCTCCAATAAAATTTAATAATGCTTCATTCATTCCAATCAGGCCAATCGTAGAAAAATGATTAGCAAAATATTGTCCTTTTGCTTTTTTTACTCCTTCTAAATAATGACGAGAATAAGGATACAATCCTTTTGAAGTAAAATCTTCAATAGTTTTTCTTTTTATCTCTAAACTTTCTTTAGCAATATCCATTACCCTGCTTAATCGTTCTAAAAATTCTTTTTTAGTTTTTGATAAATAGCCAATCCTTGGCAAATTAATAGTCACTACACCAATACTGCCAGTTAATGAACCAGAACCGAATAATCCGCCCCCGCCGCGATTTTGTAATTCTGTTAAATCTAAACGCAAACGGCAACACATTGAGCGCGCATCTTCTGGTTTCATTTCTGAATTAATATAATTAGCAAAATAGTTAATGCCGTATTTAGCTGAGGCCTCAAAAAGAGGATCTAAAGAAGGATCGTCCCATGGAAAATCTTTAGTAATATTAATTGTCGGAATTGGGAAAGAAAAAGGACGGCCGCTTCTATCTCCTTTTATCATTGTAACATAAAACGCCTTTACAAACATCTTCATTTCTTCTTCAAACTCGCTATAATTTTCTTTTTGAGGAACTCCTCCAATAATTACCGGCTGATTAGCAAAAACTGGTGACGGCTTCAAATCTAAAGTTACATTAGTAAATGGACACTGAAAGCCAACTCGAGTGGGCACCGCCATATTATACATAAATTCCTGAACAGCTTGTTCTACTTGCGCATAGCTTAAATTATCATAACGAATAAAAGGAGCAAGTAAGGTGTCAAAATTAGAAAAAGAAACAGCGCCCGCGGCTTCTCCTTGCAAAGTATACATAAAATTAACTATTTGCCCTAAAGCTGAACGAAAATGTTTGGCCGGAGTAGATTCAACTTTGCCCATTACGCCTCCAAAACCGCGCAAAAGCAAATCGTATAAATCCCAACCAACACAATAACAAGCTAAGGTATCTAAATTATGAAGATGAATATCTCCTGATTCGTTCGCCTCCCTTACTTCCTTAGGATAAATTTTATTTAACCAATATTTTTTAACAATATAACTAACACCATAATGGTTCAGTCCTTGCAGAGAAAAAGTCATATTAGAATTTTCTTGAACTTCCCAATCCATTTTTTCTAAATAATCATCAACTCGGTCAACTGCTGCTTCACTAATTGTTTCTTGCTCTCTAATTTTTCTTCTTTGTTCTCTGTAAAGAATGAACGCTTTGGCTGGCTCAACCTCACCTTCTAAAATTAAGGCTTCTTCAATAATATCTTGAATTTGCTCAACATTAGGAATTTCTCCATTGCGAAAACGGCGACCTAAAATATCAATGACTTTCTTAGTAATTCTTTTGGTTTTTTCTCCATTGCCTTGACGAGTTGCTGTAATCGCCTTAAAAATAGCGTTTTCAATTTTTTCTGGATTAAAATCAACAATGTCGCCATTTCTTTTTTCTACTTTTTGAATTGTTAAATTTTTTTTGGTCATTTTACTACATTCTTTATCCTTCAGATAGACAGTCCGCTGACGCTTCCGAAAGGAAAATATTATTATTTGTTATTTTATTATTTTTTATTGTTAAAAATTTTACTAACTAATTTTAAGTTTAGTCTTCAACGCTTGTAGCAATAATCGTTATTCTAATTTCGTCTTTTTTTAGGGTCTTGTCAAAACAAGCTCCAAAAACCACTTTTGCGCTGGAAGGAACTTTCTTTTTAATCACTTCGGCTATCTGCTTAACTTCAGCAAGAGATAAATTATTAGACCCAAAAGATACATTAAATAAAATTCCGCTTGCTTTTTCTAATGAAAATTTATTAATTGGCGAATAAAAAGCTTGCTCAATTGCTTTAAAAATCCTGTCTTTTCCTTCAGCCCGACCGGTCCCGAAAAAAGCCACTCCTCCGTTTTTCAAAATTTCTTTAATATCAGCAAAGTCAACATTCAAGGCGCCGGGATTTAAAATTACATTACTAATATTTTCAACCGCATCCTTTAATAACTCATCACATTTACTAAAAGCTTCTTCTATTGGCGACTTCAATGAAACTAATTCCATTAATTTGTCATTAGGGATAATAATAATCGTATCAATAAATTTTTGCAACTCTGTTAAGCTATTCTGCGCTATTTTTTTTCTTTTCTTGCCTTCAAAAGAAAAGGGTAAAGTGACAACTCCAATAGTTAAAATATTTTTTGACTTAGCTAATTGCGCCACCACTGGCGCTGCTCCTGAACCTGTTCCTCCTCCTAACCCAGCTGTTAAAAAAAGAATATCAGCATCTTGCACCAAAGCTTCAATCTCTTTTATATTTTCTCGCGCTGCCGCTGCTCCAATCTCTGTCTTCATACCTGCTCCTAATCCTTGAGTGGCTCTTTCTCCAATTCTTAATTTAAAATGAGCATTTTTCTTTTTTAAGTCTTGAACATCAGTATTTAAACTTATTAATTCAATATTTTTAATATCAGCTTGCATTAAGCGATTTATTGTATTGCATCCCGCGCCCCCTATCCCTATCACTTTTATTTTTGTTGAAACCATTCTAGCTTGTGTTTAATTTTTTTTAAAAACTATACTATTATTTACAAAAATCACACTCCTCTCATCTTAGGGAGATAAATTTCTAAAAAAATCTCCAATTTTTAAAAATATTTTTCCTAAGCCGGTCGTCTCTCCATTATTATCGATTTGCCCATCTTCTTCTTCTAAATTGTCAATAACTAATCCGCAAACTGTTGAAAAAATCGGATCCATAATTTGCTCATTAAAACTTTTTGGATAACCAATTCGGCAAGGTAAATTGAATTCCTTCTTGGCTAATTCTACCATGCCCGGCAATTTAGCACCACCCCCTGTTAAAACTATACCACCAGGCAATAATCCTTGCTTGCCCACTTTCTTAATTTCTTCATTTACTAAATCATAAATTTCATTAACCCGCGCTTCAATAATTCTTTTTAAGCTCTTTTTAGTAAAAATAAGGTAATGGGATTTATCCTTCTTAACTTTAGATTGATTCTTTTTATTTTTAATATTAGAATTGGACCACTCAATTTTTGCTTCTTCAAAATTATCTTTCTTTTCTTGGTCTAAAATAAATGTATCTAAATCTATTTCTATTTTTTTATCACCCCCGCTTTCATTAATAAAACAAATACCATATTCTTTTTTAATTTTTTCAGCTACCTCTATTTCGGTCTTAAAGCCAATCGCAATATCATTAGTAATATTAGCTGAACCAACTGGAAAAACTGCCAAATCTAGCAATTTTCCTTCTTCGTAAATACTTACACTTGTCGTAGCGGCTCCAAGATTAATCAAAACTACTCCTAATTCTTTTTGTTGAGGAGTCAAAACTGAACAAGCATCGGCTAAGGGCGCAGCAATTATATTCTCTGCATCAATATCTATATCTGCCTCCTTTAAAGCGGCTATCGCATTCTCTAAATCTGAAGAAAAAACAGATAATAATTGCGCCTCTAACTCTAAGCGGGTTCCATATAAATTTAAAGGATCTTTTACGTCTCGCTCTCCATCTAAAATCCATTCTTTGGGAAAAACTTCTAAAATTTCTTTATTGGCCGCTTGCAGATTAATTGCGCGAACAATTTGAAAAATCCTATCTATGTCTCCTTGAGAAACTCTTTGGTCAGCTCGCGTAATGGCTATTAATCCACGGCTCGGTAAAAGTTGCAATTTGCTTCCATTAATACTTACATAATAATCAATTGAAAATTTATTTTTTTTGTTTTCTTGCGATTGGTCTAATCTATTTAATAGTTCTTTAATTTTTTTCGCAGCCTCGTTTACATTTTTAATTCTGCCTTTTTGAACTCCAGCTGACTTCACTCGGTCCATAAAAATAATATCTGAAACCCTTCCGGACTCAATATCTTTTTTAACAGCTAAAATTTTAATAGTGTCTGTTCCAATATCAATACCAATTGCGATTTGAAATTTGGCCATAATATAATAATTTAATTTATCTATAAAAATTATTTAATAAATTAATTAAGAACATTGAAACTTTTCAAATTAGAAAGATAATCTTTTTGTTTCTGAAACATCTTTTTTGCCGCCAAAATATTTTTTTCGTGCTCTTCTCCTAATAAATGAAGCAAGGCGTGAATTAAAACTCTGATTATTTCTTTCTCAAAGGGTTCTTTGGATTCTTCCGCGTTCTTTTTAACTTCTTCCAAACAAACAACAATCTGCGGTTCAAAAAAATCTTCTTGCGAAAATGAAAAGGGATTTATTTCTCCAAAAGATAATACATCGGTAGGTTTATTTTTCTTTCGATAAGATTGATTTAACTTTTTAATTTCTGAAGCAGACACAAACGCAATAGATAAATTTATTTTTGCGTTTATTTTTTCTTTCTTTGTAATTTTTCTAATCAAATCCTTTAAAAGTTTCTCATTAATGTTTCCAAACTCTGGTGTAAAATTAATAATACTAATCATTTTGTACTCCTATTTTACTAAATTAAAAAAATAAAGGCAAGCCCCCCTAAACTATACCTTAAAAAATTAAGTTAAAAGATTATTACTTAGGGCAATAATCATTATTTTATATAATAAAACCGCCCTTTGGGCGGATTCATAAATATTAAAATTATTTTCCTAATACTTCTTTGACAATTTGACCAACCAAATATCCATCGGCTCGGTTTTTTGTTTGGGGAATTATAATTTGCATTAATCTTCCTAAATCTTTTTCTCCATTGGCTCCAATTTCTGCCGCTGCTGTTTCCACTATTTTTCTAATTTCCGATTCGGTTAATTCGGGTGGCAAATATTTTTTTAAAATTTCTAACTCTTTTTGTTCTTTTTCTGCTAAATCTGAACGGCCTCCTTTCTCAAAGCTCGAAACACTATCTCTTCTTTTCTTGACTTCGGAAGCAATTACCTCTTTTAGCTCTTCTTCATTTAACTTTGACATCTTATCTAATTCCGCTGCGCTTAATTCAGGGTCGTTAACGCCAACATAAATTCTCTTTTCTTTTTCCTTATTTGTAATGGCCGCTAAAAGCATTCTTAAAACTGAAACGGTTAACTCGTCTTGCGTTTTTTGGGCCTCTATTAAATCTTTTCTAATTTCATCAATAGACATAATTTCAGTTTATAATTAATTTTTTATATCTAAAAATATTTAACTAAAATATAAACTAATCATTTTTGAATTTATAAAAATTAATTCTTCCCTAATTTTTTTAATCTCAAAAATTCTTTTTTTTTCTCTTCCCGAAGTAAAGCCGCTCTTTTTCTTAAATTACGACTTTTTTGTCTTTGAAAAAACGCCCTTTTTCGCGCTTCAACCAATACCCCGCTTTTTTGAACTGCTTTAGTAAAACGATACACTAAAGATTGAGATGTTTCTTTAACTTGTTTTTGAATTTTCATTTTTTTGTTTTTAATCTAATTTTTTAAATTTTGTTTAATTGCTTTAACGATTTCTTCTTGCCTTACTTCTAATTGTTTTCCAGTCTCCATATTTCGGATTACCACTGTCCCCTGCAAAGCTTCTTTTTGCCCAATAATCAACACATTGTTAATGCCTAATTTATTTGCTAAACCCAATTGAGCTTTTAACGAATTTTTACCAAGAGATTCAACAACCCTTAGGTTGGCTTTACGCAAATCCTGCATTATTGCTAAACATTTTTTCTTGGCTAAAGGCCCAATTTGGGCTAAAAATATTTGAGCTTGCGCCGCAGTTTTTGGTTTATAATCTTTGGCTTTCATCAAGGCAATTATTCTTTCTATTCCTCCGGCCATTCCCACAGATGGCACTTTTATTCGGCTTCCTAATGCCTTAGCTAAACTATCATATCTTCCTCCTCCTGACAAGGACCCTTGAGCTTTTTGTTCCATATCGGTTGGTTCTATTTCAAAAACAGTGCGAGTATAATAATCTAAGCCTCTTACTAAAAAGGGGTCAAGAAGATAAGGTATTTTCATCTCATCTAAATATTCTAAAACATCCTTAAAGTGAATATGGCAATCTTCACAAAGATAATCCACACTTTGTGGCGCCTCTTTCAAGACCTCCCGACACTTTTCATTCTTACAATCTAAAACTCTTAATGGATTTATTTTAGAGCGTTTTTGGCAATCTAAACAAAGTGCGTTTTTTTGAGCTCTTAAAAATTTATTCAAAGCTTTTTTATAATCTGAACGGCAAGATTCGTCTCCAATAGAATTAACTCTTACAATTAAATTATTTAATTTTAATTCTTGCAAAATTTCATAATTTATTGAAATTAATTCAGCATCCGCAACTGGCTCGCTCTCCCCTAAAATTTCTGCTCCAAATTGATAGAATTGTCTATATCGGCCGGCTTGGGGGCGTTCATGTCTAAAAAAGGGGCCATAATACCACAATTTTACCGGCTGGGGCAAAGAATGAAAACCATATTGAAGATAGGCTCGCATAATCGGAGCTGTTCCTTCGGGGCGCAAGGTTAAAACATCTTTTCCCCCTTTAGTTCTAAAAGTATACATTTCTTTTTGGACAATATCAGTATCTTGCCCTACGCTTCGTTCAAATAAATCAGCATATTCTAAAATCGGTGTATCTATTTTCTTAAAATGATAAAAATCAAAAAAATTTTTTATAACCTCAAAAATAGTTTCATAATAAGGCTGGTCTTCCGGCAAAATATCGTGCATTCCTTGTGGGTTTTGATATTTTATTTTGCTCATATAAATATAAAATTATAAAAATTAATAAATAGATTCTGGATTGTTATCTGACAATATGAATCCAGTAATAGAAAATGTATAAAATGTTTTTCCAATAATATTTTTAGCAGGCAAGGGTCCCCATACTCTTGAATCAGAAGAATTGTTCCGATTGTCTCCTAATACAAAATATTCATTTGGCCCCAAGGTAAGGGGATCCATATTAGCCATTCTCACCCATGAATCTCGCACTGACTGCGGCAAATAAGAGCTTTCGTCTAATTTTGTGGTTTGTCCATTTGAAGTAATAAAAATTTCTGCGTTTTTAATCTCTATAGTTTCTCCGGGTAACCCAATAATCCTTTTTATATATTTAAAGTTTGGATTTTTAGGATACTTAAAAACAATAACATCGCCCCGTTCGGGACTATTATTACGATAAGAAATTTCATCAATAATTAAATAATCAGAAGAATGATAATTCGGCTCCATTGATTGTCCGCTTACAATAAAAGGCTGAAATACAAAACACCTAATAGGAATTACTATTAGAAGGGCTAAAACAATTAACTTTACAACATCAAAAATTTCGCTGGCTATTTTCTTAACTTCCATTAATTAATAATATACCCTAAAATAAAGATTGGCGCAAGCCTTCCTATATATAACCAAATATCGGCATAAAAATATAATAAAAATTTTGCCAAATTTAAATAAACAAAGTATAATCAACTCAATATGATTTTAATTGTAGGGCTCGGCAATCCGGGCGAACCATATAAAAATACCCGCCATAATTTAGGATTTCGCGTATTAGATGAATTAAAAGAGCAAAATGGCTTTCCGGACTTTAAGTTTTCTAAAAAATTTAATAGCCTAATCTCTCAAGGCCATTTGGCGAACAACGATGTTATTCTCCTTAAGCCTCAAACTTTTATGAATAGCTCTGGACAAGCTGTCAAATCCGTAGCTTCTTTTTATAAAATTAAACCTACAGATATATATATAGTCCAAGACGAAGCAGATATAGAAATTGGAAAAATTAAAATCAGCCAAGATGCTAAATCGGCTGGTCATCGCGGTATAGAATCAATTTTCAAAGAATTAGGTATTCAAAATATTACTCGCTTTAGAATTGGATTTAATTCTCAAGATCCTATTTATCAAACTGCCTTAAAGCAAGGGAATGGATTAGAAGATGTGGTTCTTCAAAACTTTAGCGAAGCAGAAGAACCTCTTATTCAAAAATCTATTAAAAACGCGGCGCAACTAATAATTAATTATTTGAATCGCAAAAATGAGTTATCCAATCAAAAAAATAACAATTGAAGATGCTCTATTCCCCTCTTCCCTAAAAAATATTAAAAACCCGCCACAAGAACTGTATTATTGCGGAAAAATACTGCCAACTGAAAATTGTTTAGCTATTGTTGGCGCACGCCTCTGTTCTAAGTATGGACAAGAATGCTCTTTGGAAATTGGATCTGCTCTTTCTATGGCAGGATTAACAATTGTAGCCGGCTTAGCTCGGGGCATTGATTATTATGCTCATCTTTCTGCTCTAAAAAACAAAAAAAGAACGATTGCTGTTCTTGGCACAGCTATAGATAATATTTATCCAAAAGAAAACTTAAAATTAGCCCAAGAAATTCTAAAAAATGAGGGCTTAATTATTTCTGAGTACGCACCTGGGACAATTACTGCAAAATATTGTTTTGTAGAAAGAAACCGCCTCATTGCCGGTCTTTCTTTGGGAGTTTTAGTTATTGAAGCTCGAGAAAAATCAGGCTCTTTAATTACGGCCAATTATGCCAAAGAACAAAACAAAAAAATATTTGCTGTCCCCAATAATATCCATTCTCCCCTCTCTAGGGGCTGCCATAATTTAATTAAAAACGGCGCTAATTTAATTGAAAATGCTAATGATGTTTTGGGTCTGCTTGGTTTTAATAATTTGCCAAACTCTCCTAAAAATGGTAAACCTTACGCAGATTGCAATCCTGAAGAAATAAAGATTTTAGAAATTCTTTCTGAAAATCCTCTTAATATTGAAGCAATTATTAGGACCACTGGCTGGCCAGCTAATAAAATTACAAGTCTTTTGTCTATTTTAGAAATAAAAAATAAAATTATTGATTTAGGCGATAAAACTTATTGCCTTGTCCGCAATTAAAAAATGGATTTAATAATTGTTGAAAGCCCTACTAAAGCAAAAACATTAAAAAATTTTTTAGGCGCTAATTATAACGTCTTGTCTTCTTATGGACATATTCGTGATTTGCCAAAAAGCGAATTAGGAATTGATGTGGAAAATAATTTTAAGGTTAAATATGTAATTCCTCCTAAGGCAAGAAAAAATGTGACTCTCTTAAAAAAAGAGATGGCTAAAAGCGACTATATTTACCTCGCCACTGACCCAGACCGCGAGGGAGAGGCTATTGCTTGGCATTTAGCTGAAGTTTTAGAATTAAAAAAGAAAAAAAATTATAAAAGAATTACTTTTCATGAAATTACTAAATCAGCAATTGCTGAGGCCTTAAAAAATCCTCAGGAGATAAATCAAGATTTAGTAGATGCGCAACAAGCACGACGCGCCTTAGACCGATTAGTGGGATATAAACTATCTCCATTTTTATGGAAAAAAGTAGCACGCCATTTATCAGCTGGCCGAGTTCAATCAGTAGCGGTAAGGCTGATTGCAGAAAGAGAAAAAGAAATTAAAAATTTTAATCCCGAAGAATATTGGTCTATTAAGGCGCTCTTTAAAAAACAAAACAGCGCCACAGAGTTTGAAGCATTTTTATCAAAAATAAATAATCAAGTTATTCCTAAATTTGGTATTAAAAATAAACAAGAAAGTGAAACTATTATAAAAAAATTAAAAAGCGCAAGTTATAAAGTAAAGTCAATTAGCAAAAAAGAGTTGGCGCGCAACCCCCTACCCCCGTTAACTACTTCTACCTTACAACAAGAAGCTTCTAAAAAATTTCGCTTCGGAGCAAAAATGACAATGCGATTAGCTCAAGATTTATATGAAAAAGGGTTTATTACTTATCACCGCACCGATTCTCTTAATTTAAGCAGTCAATCTTTAATACAAGCCAAAAATTTTATTATTGAAGAATGGGGAGCTAATTATTATGCTGGCAGTCCTCGCAAATTTAAAGCCAAAGGAAGGACACAAGAAGCTCATGAGGCTATTCGTCCAACCAATGCCCAAAATACACCCCAAAAACTAAAACTAGAACCAGCCCAATCCAAACTTTATAACTTAATTTGGTCACGCTTTATAGGAAGTCAAATGAGCCAAGCTATATTTGATTCAATAAAAATTGAAATTGCCGCTGGCAAAGATTATATTTTTGAAGCTACTGGATCAACCTTAAAATTTGATGGATTTTTAAAAGTTTATCCTCTTAAATATGAAGAAAAAAAATTGCCCCCCCTAAAAGAACAAGAATTATTAGATTTAATAAAATTAAAACCCGAACAACATTTTACCGAACCGCCTAGCCGCTATACAGAAGCCAGCCTTATAAAAGAACTTGAAAAAAATGAAATTGGTCGCCCGTCTACATACGCTCCGATTATTTCTACTATTCAAGAACGCAATTATGTTCAAAAAAATGAAGTACGACAATTTATTCCTACTGAAATCGGTTTAATGGTTAATGATTTATTAGTTGAACATTTTCCTGAAATAGTAGATATAAAATTTACAGCTAAAATGGAAAAAAAATTAGATAAAATTGCTCAAGGTCAAATAGAATGGATTAAAGTTTTAGAAGAATTTTATAAACCTTTTTCGAAAAATTTAAAAAATAAATACGAGCAAGTAGAAAACAAAAAAACCGCGCCAGAGCTTACAGATAAAACTTGCCCACAATGCGGTAAACCATTAGCTGTTAAATTTGGACGGTTCGGAAAATTTATGGCTTGCACGGGTTTTCCAGAATGCAAATACACTGAATCATTAGAAAATAAAACTATTAAAACTGGCGTCTTTTGTCCAAGCTGCGAACAAGGAGAAATTATCGGCAAAAAGACTAAAAAAGGAAAATTATTTTATGGTTGCTCTAAGTGGCCCGATTGCGATTTTGCTTTATGGGATAAACCAACCGGCGAAAAATGTCCACATTGTGGAGCCTTAATGGTTGAAAAAAATAAAAAAACAGTTTGCTCTAATAAAAATTGTCCAAAAGAAAAATAATATAATAAAAGCGGCTCTTGGCCGCTTTTATTATTTGGTGGCTTAATGCCCGAATGCGTAAGGTTATCTATGCATCAATTTTTTAAGCCAATTCTTTAACTCCCCTTCAGTATTAAATTCTAAATCAATATGTAGTTTCCCCCTCTTAAAATTCAATTTGATATTATCATAATCAATAGCTTCTTTGATTTTACTTTCAAGAAGTTCTTTGTTAGAGATATCGGAAACTATTTCAGAGGTAACTCGTTTATGAACTTTTCCAGCCTTGGCCGCTTTTTCAACATCGCGAACTGAATAATTATTCTCTAAAATTTCATTAAAAATTTGCCTTTGAAGATTTTCATCTCGCACTGACAATAATGATTTTGCATGCCCCTCTGTAATCTTTTCTTTTTTTAAGGCATTAATAATATCTGGGGGTAGGGCCAAAAGTCTTAAACTGTTTGCAACAGCTTCTCTGCTTATGCCCGCGACCTGCGCAATTTCTTTTTCTAAAAGATTAAATTCTTTTCTTAATTGATCAAAAGCCTCAGCTTTATCAATTGGATTAAGATTTTTTCTTTGCACATTTTCAATTAAAGCAATCTCTAATTTTTCACGATTATTCGGCGTCTTAATAATAGCTGGCATTTGTTTTAACCCTGCTATTTGAGAAGCCCGCCATCTTCTTTCCCCGGCAATAATTTGATATTCTTCAAGAGGAGCTCCTCCAGCAGGATTCTTTTTTTCTATTCTATGCACTATAATCGGCTGTAAAACTCCGTATTTCCTAATAGAATCAGCCAAAGCATTAAGCTCTTCTTCATTAAATTCTTTTCGAGGCTGATAAGGATTGGGTTTTATTTTATTTATATCAATCCAAAAAATAAAATCTTTTTGAGATGTTTTAGAAGTGATTGATTGATTGGCCTTTTTTTTAGGAATTAAAGATTCCAAGCCCTTAGGAGTAGTTGTCATTTTTTTCTAAAAAATTTAATTTTTATTTTATTAATAAATTAAGATCCTTGGGTAATTTTTTTTCTTAATAATTCTTTATTTTCTTTATCAACTATTTCTCTCGCTAATTCCCTAAAAGCATGCACTGCTGCTGAATTTGGAGAATGTCTTAAAATTGTACGACCATAAATTGGTGATTCTGACAAAGCCACTGTACGAGGGATAACCGCTTCAAACACATAGCCCGGAAAGGTGCGACGTAAGTCTTTGGCTATTTTTTGAGAAACTAAATTTTTGCGCGAATACATTGTCAAAAGCGCTCCTAAAATTTTAATATTTCTTTCTAAATTTTCATTGATCATCTTAACATTATAAAGCAATTGACTCAATCCTTCTAAGGCTAAATATTCTGCTTGCACAGGAATTAAAACTTCATCAGAAGCTACCAACCCATTTAAGGTAAGAATGCCTAAACTCGGAGGACAATCAATTAATACATAATCGTAATCGTCTTTAACCATATCAATAACATCCTTTAACTTAAATTCTCGATTTTCCATAGTTATTAACTCTACATTAGCGCCGGCTAAATTATGAGAGGTGGGCATAATGTCATAAGCTAAAAAAGGGGTGCGTCTAATAATTTCTCGCGGAGAAATTGTCCCCATCATTGCTTCATAAAGAGAATCGCGCAAATCGCGCGGTTTAATTCCAAGTGAAAAAGTAGCATTCGCTTGAGGGTCTACATCAACTAAAAGAACCTTTTTCCCGAGTGCCGTCAAAAAAACAGGCAAATTAACAGCTACTGCTGTTTTGCCAACTCCTCCTTTTTGATTAGCAATCGCAATTACCCTGCTCATTAGTAATAATTTTATCACAAAAAATATAAATGTAAAGAAAAATTTAGGAATTTCTCCCCTTATTTTGATGTGGCGCCGAAGGAGGGACTTGCCCTCGCGTCAGCGCCTGCTAGCGCTGCGCTCAGGCTGGGCTCGCCGCCAGTCGCGGCTCCGCCTTCAAGTCCCCTTTTTGTTGTATGATTGAATAGGTAAATAATATTGAAGAGTATTATACTTTAAATCTTGATGTGGTATTGAAGAGTATTATACTTTAAATCTTGATGTGGTGCCGAAGGAGGGACTTGAACCCTCACGAGATTGCTCTCATAGCATTTTGAGTGCTACGCGTCTGCCAGTTCCGCCACTTCGGCTTTTTATTTCCTATCTGAAACAATATAATTTTTTTATCATATAAAATTAAATTTGTAAATTTAACAGCAAGAACATCATTCAATATCATCTTTTACAATCAAGCCCGGCAAGGTTGTTTTATTGGGCCATATTTTCCGACCCGGATTAATTAAGGTGCCTACCCCAATTTTAACATTATCTCCGATTAAAGCGCCGAGTTTATTTCTTTGAGTATCAACTAAATTACCTTTAACTTTGGTTTTAACATTGGCATTATCGTGTCTTAAATTGGCGGTAATGATTCCAGCCGCCAAATTGCAATTATCTCCGATAATTGAATCTCCCACATAAGACAAGTGAGCAACATTAGTATAATTTCCTAAAATTGAATTTTTTATTTCCACAGCATTGCCAATATGACAATAATTTCCAATAGAAGTAACGCCATGAATAAAACAATTTGGACCAACCACACAATTTTCTCCAATATAAACCAAACCTTCTAAATAAGCTCCGCTTTTTATTACGCTCCCCTTGCCCACAATAATGTCGCCCTTTATTTCTACATTAGATTCTATTATTCCTTGATTAATTTTTTCTTTTTCTTGAAAAAGCATTGGCAAGGCATTAAAAATATCCCAAGGATAAGAAGCCGGAAACCAATTTTGCGCTATTGTAAAGTATAAATCATTTTTTTCTAAAAAAAGCCTTAGGTAGTCAGTAAATTCATATTCTCCGCGTAAAGATTTTTCAATCTGAAATTCAAAAATACTTTTGGGCAGATAATATAAACCAGTATTAACTAAATTAGTAGAAGGATTAACTGGTTTTTCAATTAAATCTACAACTTTAGCATCTAAAACAGAAACTACACCAAAGGCCGATGGATTAGAATGCTCTTTCACAAGTATACTCGGAAAATTATTTATTGCTCTTTTTATATCTTCTTGAAAATAATAATCATCACCATTCAAAAGCAAAAATTTATCTTTTAAGTACGGGGCGGCTAACTTTGCAGCTGCCCCTGTTCCTGTTTGCTCATCTTGGTCAATATATTTTATTTTAATTCCCTTATATTTATTTCCAATTAATTCTTTAACTTGTTCTTTTTTATAACCTATAATTATTAAAACCTCATCTACAATTCCAATTAAAGCATTTAAGTTATGCTCTAAAATAGATTGCCCAAAAACCGAAAAAAGAGGTTTTGGTTTGGTTATAGAAAATGGCACAAATCTAGTTCCTTGGCCAGAGGCCAAAATAATTGCTTGCATTAAATTAATTTTAAGATTATTTTATTTAAAACAATAGGATTATGGACAATTGGCCCACGCAATTCTAATAAATCAGCGCCGATAAATTTTTTATTATCTAATCCTAAAGGAACCTCAACCATACTTAATAATTCCGAGCGCTCTTTTAAGTATTGTGATAAGCGCTTTTTTGAAGGTTCGGCGCTGTTATAGATAACATAATCTAATTCTCCTCCTAAATAACGCTCAATCTCATTACTAAAATCTTGAACATTAAAATTATTAGATTCTCCTCTCTTGGTCATAAGATTACAAATTAAAATTTTTTTAGCTGAACTTTTTATAATTGCCTCCCCTAAACCATTAATTAAAAGAGTTTGCAACAAAGAAGTATATAAATCTCCGGGCCCAATAATAATTGCATCTGCTTCCGCTATTTTTTTTAAGGTAATGGGACAAGGATTGGCTTCTGGCGCAAGAAATATTTTTTTAATTCTTAAATTACTGTCATGCTTTGGCACATCTATGTTTTCTTCTCCTTTGATCTCTTCGCCATTTTCTAAAATAGCGTGCAAATGAGAATTAGAAACTGTGGCTGGTAAAATACATTGCCGGTCTGGCAATAATTTATTAATTTTTTCAAAAAACATCCGGTATTTTTTTTCCGAAAGATATAAGGCAGAAAGCATAATATTAGCTAAAACATGATTATCTAAACAACCGCCTTGAAAACGAAAACTTAAATAATCTTTAATATCTAATGGCCAATCAACTAATTCTATAAAAGCTCGCCGAATATCGCCAAAAGCAATCGTCTGATAGTCTTGCCTTAATTCTCCAGCCGACCCGCCTGAATCTAAAACTGCTGAAATAACAGTTAAATAGTGGGGAGTTTTTTTAAGTTCTGAAAGCACGGCTCGTGGCATCCCGCTTCCTCCTCCAATACACACAATTCTTTTTTTTCTTCTAAATAAAATCATTATTTTATAAAGCTATAAGCTTTTGTTTCAAAAACTGGCCGTGATTTAGCAAAAAATATTCCTAAGGGAATTTTTCCTTCGGCATTATATTCCCACTCACTAGCTAACTTTAGGGCTGCTGCTTCTGAACTTATATCGTGCCCGGCTAATTCATAAACTTTTTGATTATAAAATTCAATAGTATTAAAAAATGAAATACAAGGCTGTAAAACTTCTATATAAGCAAACCCATCTTGCTTATCAGCTGCTAAAATTAAATTTTTAAGATGCTCAATTTTGGCTGAATACCCACGCGCTACAAAAGAGGCTCGCGAAACTATCATTTGCTTTAAGGGATTAAGGGGCTCTTCTATCGTTCCAAAAGGGCTAGAAGCGCTTTTAAATCCTTCCGGAGAAACAGCTGTAAATTGTCCTGTTGTTAAAGCAAATAAACGATTATTGTGCAAAATTACTTTAATATTAGAATTGCGTTTAGCTGCATGAATTAAATGTTCAATTCCTTCATCTAAACCAGCTCCGTCTCCCAAAAAAACAAAAACTTTTAACTCTGGATTGGCTAATTTAATGCCTTCAGCAGTAACAACTGAACGACCATGCAAACCAATTAAACTATTTAGCGCTAAATAATCTACAATTTTACTATTGCAACCAATGTCACCTACAACTACAATTTTTTCTTTAGAAAAACCGTTTTTTATAATCTCTTGAATGGCCTGCTTAAAAGCGCTTATAATACCAAAATTTCCGCATCCGGGGCACCAAGTATTTTGAATGTTTGTTTCTAAATTAAATGAATCCATAATTTTAATAACTTTTATTTACCTTAAATTATTTTTTGTAATTCTTCTTTTAGCTCTTCAACTGAAAATAATTCAGCTTTATATTTTAATATTTTTTGAAAAACAGGAAATCCCTGCTCTTCTAAAAGCATGGCCATTTGGCCCAAAGCGTTTGCTTCAACGCAAATAATTTTTTCAACCCCCCTTAAAGCAGCTTGCATTTGTTTTTTGGGAAATGGAGATATCAAAATAGGTTGAATTAATTTTAACTCTAAATTTTCAACTGCTTCGCAAGCTGTTAAAACGGTTGAACCCCAAGCCACTACCGCAATTTTTGAATTTTGATTACCAAAAATTTTAAGAGCTGGCAATTTTTCTGCTTCTTCTTCCATGGCTTTGTATTTTACTAAACGTTTATTTTGCATTGCTTCAATTATATCTTTATCAACCTCTTCAGTAATTCCAAATTCATTATGCTCATAACTATTAGATTTAATTATCGCGTTTGCCTGTCCGGGGAAAGCTAAGGGAGATATTCCTTTATTGGTAATTTTATAGCGCTGATATTCTCCTTTTTGATTCCACAATAAAGCTTCTTGTTTTTTAATTTGCTTGAATAATTCTGATTCAATAGAAAAAGTTCCTTCTGATACATCTTTGTCGGTTAATAAAATTGCTGGCGTTTGATATTTCCAAGCTAAATTTAATAATGTTCCAGCCCAATAAAAAGATTCTTCCGCATTAGATGGCGCAGCTACAAACCTCTTAAAATCACCATGGCCAGCATAAAGAGTAAATAATAAATCTGATTGCGCCCCATAGGTAGGCACGCCAGTGGCCGGCCCCATTCTTTGGCTATCAATTGCTAAAAAAGGAAGCTCCGCTTGCGCGGCCATGCTCAAACTTTCTACCATTAAAGAAAAACCGCCCCCTGATGTGCCGACAGCAGTCCGTTTACCAGCATAAGCAGCTCCTAGGGCTTCGCTTGCTACAGCAATTTCACTTTCTGGTTGAACAGCTAAAACTCCCCAATCTTTTTGATGAGAAGCTAAATAATGTAAAATACTAGAAGCTGGAGTCATTGGATAAGCAAAATAAATTTCTAATCCAGCCTTAACTAATCCTTGAGCAATGGCTTCATTTCCAGTCATTAAATCACAAATCGAAGAACCTGTTTTTTCAACAACAAAAATTTGTTTAGCTTGATTATAAGCTCTTTCTGCAATTATTAAATTTTTATCTTTTTCTTTAGGCAGTTCTTGTTCTAGAACTCTTCTTAATAACTCCCAATCTATACCAAGTCCTTTGGCCATTCCTGCTATTAAGGCTGTGTTTGCCATAATAGGCAAACCGTCACATTCTTTCAAAATTTCATCAGCTGGAATGCCAATTCCCTCGGCGCTAATTTTGTTGCTATTAAAAAATAAAAGACCATCTTTTTTTAATTTTTTCTGATGGCGGTCAATAGTGTTTTGGTCTAAAGCTAAAAGAAAATTTAGTTCTGACTTTAGAGCTGGATTTTTCTTTTCTGAAGCAATAATTTGCGAAAAATTATGACCGCCTTTTATCAAAGATTGGTAATCTTCATAAATATAAATATAATAGCCAAGTTGACTAAAAATTTTAGCAATAAGGAGTCCTGCTTTGCGCGACCCTTGACCGGCTGCTCCCCCTATTATAATTGAATATTCTTTGTTCATTTTAATAATTTATAAATTTATTCTACAGTAACGCTTTTGGCTAAATTTTTGGGCTTATCAATATTTCTCCCAAGAGCAGCGGCAACATAATAAGCAAATAAATGCAAAGGAATAACAGATAAAATGGGAGTAAGTATTTCTAAAGTTTTTGGAATATAAAAAACATCATCAACAATATTTTTAATTTCAGCATTGCCCTCTGTGGCAATAGCAATAACTTTTCCTTTTCGCGCTTTAACTTCTTCAATATTATTTAACATTTTTTCATAAACTGAATCAGAGGGGCAAATAGCTACAACCGGACAATTTTCATCTATCAAGGCCAAGGGCCCATGCTTTAATTCTCCTCCCGCCACTCCTTCGGCATGCAAATAAGAAATCTCTTTTAATTTTAACGCTCCTTCTAAGGCAATCGGGTAATTATATTTTCTGCCAATATACCAAAAATTTTTATAATCTTTATATTTATTAGCAATTACTTTAATTTCCGGGGCTTGCTCTAAAATTTTTCTTGCTAAATCAGGAAGTCCTGACAAGCTCTGAGTAATTTGACGACCTGTCACAATTGACATATCTCTTTGTCTTCCTAAATAAACAGTAATCATAGCTAAAGTTGTCAATTGCCCCAAGAAAGCTTTTGTAGAAGCAACGGCTATTTCAGGACCAGAACGGGTATAAACTCCTGCTTCACTTTCTCGAGCTTGAGACGAACCAACTACATTGGTCACTCCTAAAGTTAAAACTCCTTTTTCTTTCATTTCTCTTAAAGCAGCTAAAGTATCGGCTGTTTCTCCAGATTGAGAAACAAAAATTGCCGCCGTATTTTTATCGGTCACTGGCTTACGATATCTAAACTCAGAGCCAACATCGGTGGCGCTTGGAATGTTGGCATTTTCTTCTAACATATACTCTCCCACCTTACAAGCATAATAAGCTGTCCCGCAACCAATTAAAAATAAATTATTAACATCTCGTAATTGTTTTTCTACGGAAAATAATCCGCCCAATTTTACATTACCTTCTTCGGGCAATAATCTTCCTCTCATTGCATCTTCAATTATATTAGGCTCTTCCATAATTTCTTTCAACATAAAATGCTCGTAACCGCCTTTTTCGGCTTGCTCTAAATCCCACTCAATAATTTCAATTTTTTTATTTAATTCTTTCTTTTCTTTGCTTATAACTAAATTTTTTTCAGTTAAAACTGCTATTTCGCCATCATCTAAATTAATAATTTGGCGAGTCCGAGTAATAATAGCGCTCGGGTCAGACGCAACAATAAATTCATTTGTTCCTACTCCAATAATTAGAGGAGAAGACATTCGTGCAACCACTATTTTTTTAGGGTCGCGGGGAGAAACAACTGCTAAACCATAAGTGCCTCGAATGTCTTGCAATGCCCGCTCTACTGCTTCTTCTAATTTACTATCAAAATATTTTTCAATTAAATGCGCAATAACCTCTGTATCTGTGTCTGAACGGAAGCGGTGTCCTTCTTTAATTAATTTTTGTTTTAATTCTTTATAATTTTCAACAATGCCATTATGGACTACAAAAAACTGCCCTTGACAATCTATGTGAGGATGCGCATTTTCTTGTGTAACCTCTCCAGTGGTGGCCCAACGAGTATGCCCAATACCAACGTTGCCCGTAACATTATCAAAATCTTCGGTATTTTCCGAAATTTTACCTACATTTTTATATAAAAAGGGCAAACCATTCAAAACACAAACACCATAACTATCATAACCGCGATATTCTAATCTTTTTAATCCCGAAAAAATAATGGGAAGCGCTCTTTTAGAGCCAATGTAGCCAACAATACCACACATAATTATTTTGTTAAAAGATTAATAATTTTATTAGGCACAAAAATAACATTTTTAATTGCTTCGCCATCCAACCATTTAATTATTTTTTTATTTTTCTTTAAGACATCTAAAATTTGCTCTTGGCTTAATCCTTCTTCTACTTCTAATTTATCTCTTACTTTGCCATTAATTTGAACTACTAAAATGGTTTTATTTTTTAAAATAATTTGTTCATTTGCTTTAGGCCAAGAAACCAAGCTTAAGCTTTCTTGATGTCCTAATTGCTCCCATAGTTCTTCACAAAAATGAGGGGCAAAAGGATAAAAAATAATTAAAAACTTTTCAATTGCTTCTCTTCCTAACTCGGTTTTTCTCTCTGAAACAAAATTAATATATTCCATAAAAAACGCAATTGCAGTATTAAATTTCATTTTTTCTAATTCTTGGGTTGTCTTTTTAATTAACTTTTCCGTTTCAGACATTACTTCTGCTGAACTGCTTAAATTATCTTTTGCTTCCATAATTAAATCCCAAGTCCGATTTAAAAATCTAAAAACACCCCTAACTCCTTGAGGATTCCAAATAATTGCTTGGTCAAAAGGACCCATAAACATTTCATAAACCCGTAAAGTATCAGCGCCAAATTCATCAATAATTTCATCTGGAGAAACAACATTGCCTTTTGATTTAGACATTTTTTGTCCATCATAAGCTAAAATAAGCCCTTGGTTTCTTAAAGATTGAAAAGGTTCTTTAGTAGAAACAACGCCAATATCAAATAAAAATTTGTGCCAAAAACGCGCATAAAGCAAATGCAAAACTGCATGTTCAACACCCCCTACATATAAATCAACCGGCATCCATTTTTTTTCTTTTTCTGAATCAACTAAAGCTTGATTATTATGAGGGTCAAGATATCTTAAATAATACCAACAACTACCAGCCCATTGAGGCATTGTATTGGTTTCTCTTTTGGCTAATCCGCCGCAGCGAGGACATTTTACATTAACCCATTCACTTATATTAGCTAAAGGAGATTCACCAGTTCCAGTCGGTTCATATTTTTCTACCTGGGGCAATTCTAATGGTAAATCTTTTTCCTCTAAAGGCACTAAACCGCATTTTTCGCACTGAATAATTGGAATTGGTTCGCCCCAATATCTTTGCCGACTGAAAATCCAATCACGAAGTTTATAATTGACTTTTTTTTCGGCTTTATTTTGTTGTTTTAATTTTTGGCCAATCTTTTCCCGGGCTTCTTCAGATGACAATCCATTAAATTCACCGGAATTTAATAAAATTCCGTCTTCAATAAAAGCTTGATTAAATTCAACTATATTATTAGAAAACGGATTTTGATTATTTTCTGTTTTTGGCTTTATTACATATTTAATTGGCAACTGATATTTTTTCGCAAAATCAAAATCTCGCTCATCATGAGCTGGTACAGCCATTACTGCTCCGGTTCCATATTCTCCTAAAACATAATCGGCTACAAAAATTTTTATTTCTTGCTCATTAATTGGATTAATGGCAACAAGCCCTTTAACCTCTATACCGGTTTTATTTTTAACTTCGCTAATTCTTTCTATGTCGCTTTTATTTTTACTTTGCTCAATATAATCTAATACTTCTTCCTTATTTTCAATTTGATTAATAATTTTTTTGATTAAAGGATGTTCAGGAGCTAAAACAATATATGTGCATCCAAATAAAGTATCGGCCCTAGTTGTAAAAACAACAATTTTTTCATCGCTATTTTTAAGATTAAAAATCAACTCCCATCCTTCGCTTCGTCCAATCCAATTTCTTTGCATTTCTTTAATTTTTTCTGGCCAATCTAATGGTTCTAAATCTTCTAAAAGCCGGTTTGCGTATTCGGTAATTTTCAAAACCCATTGGTTTAATTCTTTTTTGGTAACTTTAGCGCCACACCGTTCACAGCAACCACTCACAACCTCTTCATTTGCTAACCCAGTTTTGCAAGAAGGACACCAATTAATAGGCAATATTTTTTTGTAAGCTAAATTATGTTCATATAATTTTAAGAATATCCACTGCGTCCATTTATAATAATTTGGATCAGTAGTATTTATTTCTCTATCCCAATCATAACTTAAACCAACTTTCTTAAACTGACTTTTAATATTAGCTATATTTTCGGCAGTAGTAATAACCGGATGAATGCCGGTTTTGACAGCAAAATTTTCCGCGGGCAAACCAAAAGCATCCCAGCCAATCGGATGTAAAACATTAAATCCTTGCATTCTTTTTAAACGCGCCAAAATATCAGTAGCTACATATCCCTTTAGGTGGCCCACATGAATGCCAACCCCAGAGGGATATGGAAACATATCTAAAATATATATTTTAGGTTGATTTGCTATTTCTTTGGTTTCAAAAATTTTATTTAGTTCCCAATAATCCTGCCATTTCTTCTCTATTATTTGTGGTTGATATTGTTCTTTCATAATTTAATTAAATAAAAATCATAGCTAAAATAGCTAAGAAAATTGATATAATTACTCCCCCCCAAAAATAAGCATTATCTTCAATTTTTCGGTTTAAAATTGCTCTTTCTAACATTGCTTTGCCATACAACATTACGGCATAAAAACCCACTCCTACTGCCAAACCAAATAAGAATTTCCTTATTAAAATAGCCCAAAAACTTATTTCCATACTTAAAGAATAGCATACCCAAAAATAATTATCAATCAGATATTAAATAATGTTTTGGCATTGCGGTCTGTAATTTCTTCTACCTCTTTTACGCTGATATTTTTAATTTTTGCCACTTCTTTGGCTATTATAGGCAAGGATAAGGGCGTATTTCTTTTTGAAAAATTAGGCGGAGATAAAAAAGGACAATCTGTTTCAAGCAATATCTTGTTTAAGGGACAATTTTTTATTACATCAATTAGATTTAACTTAAAAATAATACCATCTATTCCTAAATAAAAACCTAAATCTAAAAATTTTTGAGCCTCTTTCCAATTGCCGCTAAAACAATGTAAAACTCCTTGGCATTGTTTAATTTGAAGAATCTTAAAAACAGAATCAAAGGCAGCTCGGCAATGGACAATAATAGGCAAATTAAATTCGGAAGCTAAGTCTAATTGCTGATTAAAAATAATTTCTTGTTTTTTTATCTCATTATTTCGGTCATCTTCTTGTTTTGGTAATCGCCAAAAATCTAAACCAATTTCCCCAATTGCCACAACTTTAGAACAAAAAAGTTTTTTATAATCTTCGGGTTGAAAATCTAAATTATTAATTTCAGTTGGATGCATTCCTATGCCAGCATATACATTATTATATTGACGCGCTAATTCAACAGCAGAAATAGAAGTAGTTAAATCAGTCCCCGGATTGATTATTTTAATATTATTTTTTCCGCATTCTGTAATTATTTCTTCTCTATCTTCGTCAAAATCAGAAAAATTAAGATGGGCATGTGTATCAAACATTTTTTAAGCGAGGAAATAATGGTTCTGTTTTTGTAATATTAAAAATGCCATTTTTCTCATTTAAACTAATTAATATTTTTTCTGATGTTTGGGGCATAAATGGATTAAGCAATTCGCCTATCTTTTGAAGCGAATATAATAAATTTGAAAATACTTCTTGCTGTTTTTTTGTTTCAGACAAACTCCACGGCTGTTCAATATCAATATATTTATCACAAGCTGATACTAATTCCCAAACTTGAGACAATGCTTCATTTAAATTAAAATTAGCAAAACTGTTTTCATATTTTTTTTGAATTTCTTGTATTTTTTGAATTGCCTGAATACTTGGATTAATCTTAAAATTTTGATTAAGGCCAGCGTTAAAAGTCATTGCCGTGGTCCGAGAAAAAAGATTGCCCAATCCTTTAGCTAAATCGGAATTATATCTTTTTTCAAATTTTTCATAAGTAAAATCACCATCTCCTAGGGTTGGAATTTCACGCAAAAGATAATAACGGACAGCATCGGCACCATATTGTTTAACTAATTCAAACGGGTCAACAATATTATTTAAAGATTTAGACATTTTTTGACCATTAACAGTAACATAGCCATGACTAAAAATTATATTAGGTAAACTTAAACCAGCTGACATAAGCATGGCTGGCCAATAAATAGTATGGAAGCGGGTAATTCCCTTGCCAACCACATGCAAACGCAAACTCTCTCCTTGCCAATATTCATTAAATTTATCTTCTCTTTCGCTCCCATAACCTAAAGCGGAAATATAGTTGCTTAAAGCATCAAACCAAACCCAAATTTTTTGACTTGAATCATTGGGGACATCAATCCCCCACCCCTTTGCTCTTTCGGATAAACGAGATATGCAAAAATCTTGCAATCCTGAATTAATAAAACTTAATAATTCATTCTTGCGAGATTCGGGAATAATTTTTAATTCATCGGTTTCAATAATTTTTTTAATTTTATCAGCATAATTAATAAGCTTAAAAAAATAATTTTCTTCTTCTATAAATTCTGGTTTTGTTAAATGGTCAGGGCATAAACCCCCTGGAGCTAACTCGTCTTCTTTATAAAATTCTTCGCAACCTACACAGTAAAGCCCTCCATATTTTTTCTTATAAATATCTTTAGAGCAAACTTGCCATAATTTCTGAACAGCCGCTATATGGCGCGATTCTGTTGTCCGAACAAAATCATCATAAGATAAATCTAAGGATTGTTTTAGGGCAAAAAACCTTTCGTAATTTCGGTCTACAAATTCTTTTATTGGCTGTCCTGCTTTTTCAGCGCTCCGCACATTTTTCAAACTATTTTCGTCAGTCCCGCTTAAGAAAAAAACTGTATTGCCTAAGGCACGATAATGTCTTGCTAAAACATCGGCTTGAATTTTTTCTAAAGCATGACCCAAATGAGGAGCTGCATTTACATAATCAATAGCTGTGCTAATAAATATTTTTTTCATTTGAATTTATTCATTCTCTTTTTTATAAACAATATAGTTTCTTAACGTTTCGTATACTACGGCCGCTAAAGGAATAGCTAAAATCGCCCCCACTGCTCCCAATAGTTGTCCGCCTATTAAAATTGATAATAAAACTAAAAAATTAGGAATGCCAATAATTTGTTTAGATACAAAAGGAGTTAATAAATTATTTTCTATAAATTGAATTATAATAGAAAAAATTAAAAGTAAAAAAGCGGTTTGCCAAGAATTTAATATTCCCAGCAAAAACAAAAGCGCTCCTGATATAATTGGCCCAATCAAAGGAACCAAATTTAACATTCCAGAAATTAAACTAATAGACACTGCTAATTTAATATTTAAAAAAAGGCAAACAATAAAAGTCATTAAGGCTACAGCTAATGAGGCAATGAGCCGACCGCCAAACCAACCCATCACTTGTTCTTGACTTTTTTGCCAAGCTTTCAAAATATCTTCTTCCCACTTTTTAGGGGCAAAAGATTTAATCATTTTAGTTAACTCATTTTCCTCTACCGATAAGAAAAATGCTAAAACAAACATTGTCACCATTGAAGCTGTCCCTCCTATGAACGAATAAAGAAAATTTATTATGTTTTTAGAAACATTTAATAAATTATCATTGATAATAGAATTATTTAGCAAGCTATTCCAATCAAGTAAATTAATTCTAAATAATTCAGAAAATCTTTCCATAAATTCAGAAAAATAATCTGAAAAATTTTGATAAAAATTGCCTACTTCTTCAATAATTGGCGGAGCTGCTAAATAAACAAGCAAGCCTATTATGCCAACAACTACTAAATAAACCAAAACCGCAGCAACGGGGTGAGGAATTCTTTTTTTGCTTAAAAAATTAATAGCTGGATTAAAAATAATAGATATTACTAAGGCCGCTAATGCCAAAATTAAAATATCGCGAATAAGAAACAAAGCATACGCGACTGCTGCCACTAAAACAATTTTAAATAAAGCTGACCAAGGAATATCCCACTTTAAAGTATTTTGTTGCGCCATAAAAAATTTATTTTTATAATTTTAAGCTTTTAATATATTAATTATATTATTATTAAAAATGCAATAATTTTTGAAAAAGTTTATCATCTTTGTGTTTCCCTAAAATAGCGAAGTTTAATTTTTCAGGAACAAAAATGTCCCGCGCCACTCTTTGAATGTCTACTGCTGTTATTTTTTCAATCTTTTCAATAATTTGCTCTGGGGTTAAAATATTTTTCATTAGTAGCTCTTGAGTAGCATAAAAAGATGCTTTATCGTCAGATGATTCTAATCCTAAAATTAATCTTCCTTTATAACAATCTTTAACCTTTTTTAATTCAGCTGCTCCTAATTTCTCTTTAGTAATTTTTTTATATTCTTGTAAAATTGTCTTAATAACTTTTTCTAATTTAGCATTATCTACTCCCGTAAAAGTTACCACTTCTCCTGTATCTGTATCGCTTTCATAATTAGTTCTAACATAATAAGCTGCTCCTAATTTTTCACGAACTTTATTAAACAAGCGCGAGCTCATCATTCCTCCTAATAAAATAGCTAAAATATCTAAAACAAAACGGTCTGGGTGAAAAATATTATAAGCCCTCACTCCTAAAGCAATATGAGTTTGTTTAATATCTTTATAAAGCAATTTTGTTTGAGGTTTGGTCTGGCATTCATTAACTTTTGGCTTGTCTTTATAAGTTCCGGTTCGGATATTAAGAAATTGATTTTTAACTTTACTAATTGCCTCCTGCTCTTGGAAATTACCAGACACACAAATAATTGTGTTTTTGGCTACATATTGAGTGGCCATATACTTTAATAAATCTTCTCTTTTAATTTGAGAAACAGTTTTTCGTGTTCCAGCAATATCCCATCCTGCTGGCTGATCTCCATAAAGCAGCTCTTTCCAAATTTCTCCAATATAACGCATTGGATTGTCTTCATACATTTTAATCTCTTCAATAATTACTCCCCGCTCTTTTTCTATTTCTTGTATGGGCAAGGTTGAATGTAAAAATATATCCGCAACCCAATCTAACGCTTCCTTAAAATGATTAGCTTCTACTTTAGCATAATAACCAGTCATTTCTTCGCTAGTAAAAGCATTATAATCTCCGCCCAACCTATCTAAAAACTCTGCTATTTCCGTAGGCGTTTTTCTTTTTTTGGTGCCCTTAAAAAACATATGTTCTAAAAAATGAGAAACGCCAGATATATTTTTAGTTTCATATTTAGAACCAGTTCCCACCAATACTAAAATTGTTACCGCTTTGGTTTCTTTTTGAGGAATTGTAATAATTCTTAACCCATTTTCTAAAGTTATTTTATTATAATTTTTTTGTTTTATTGTTTGTTTTGTCATTTTTTTTATTCTTTGTTTTTCTATTTTTAAACTCTTTTAGGGCCTGTTTGGCTGCTTTTAATTCTTTTTTTAATTCAACCATTTTAATTTCACGATTAATGGTTAAGTCAAAAAATTTTTCCAATTCTTTAACTTTTTCCTCCATATTTTTTCGCGCCAAATCAGATTCTTGCTTTAATGACCAAACCTTTTCACCAGCTGCATTCAAATTATCCATTAACTCAACAAATTCTTTGTCTATGCTGCCAATAGCAAAAATTTCTTCTTTGCCTTGATACATTTCTTGGGCAAATTCTTGCGTCTCAAAAAATGATTTTGTTAAATATAAAAATATTACCCGGTCAATAATCAAAATCATCACTGTGCCAATTAAAGAAAGAATGACCACATTAAAACCGAAAGGAAAAACGCAAATTAAAACAACGAGCATGGTAATGATTGGGAAAAGAAATAAAAAATAAAACTTTGACATTATGCTATCAAAATTAATTTTAGGAATTTTTCCATTTGATTGAATTATTTTTTTTCGGATAGCCTTAATAACTGGGAAGGTCGCATATTCAGAATATAAAGAAGCAAAAACAGCCGATAAAACCATTGATACAACTCCACTTGCTAAAATAATTAAAAAATCTGCCTCAGAAATATTTTTATAAACCTTCATTATACTCCCCACCAAAATAGTGAGAGGTAAACCAATCCAAATTAAATGGCTAAAATTATTGCGGCAAAAACGCACTAAATAATAAAAAGTTTTTTGAGCCTCTTCAAGAGATATCTGAGGATTTAAAGTTTCATCTATAATATTTTTATTAATTGTTTTTATATCCCCTCCTCCCAAAAGCCCGCTCATTCTTAAAATTACTAAAATTACTAAAACAATAGATAGGGTTAAAACAAACTTCAAAAAAAAGCTATAATTGCCTGATTGCCCAAACTGAGTTGTAGAAATAATTAAAGTAAAAAAGAAAAATATGCATAAAATTGCCCAACCCAAAATTGGCAATGCTACTTTTAGAGTATAAGAAATTTTTTTAAGCATATTATTGCAAATTCTTTAATAAATAACTTACTAAATTATCAATCTTAATCCTTTCTTGCTGCATAGTGTCTCTGTCTCTAACAGTAACGGTATTATCTTCTAATGTGTCAAAATCAATAGTGATACAATAAGGTGTGCCAATTTCGTCTTGGCGGCGATAGCTTTTGCCAATATTACCGCTGTCATCATATTCGCACATCATTTCTAATTTCAAAAGATTATAAACTTCTTGAGCTTTTTCTTTAAGTTGAAGTTTGTTTTTCAAAAGCGGGAAAATGGCTGCCTTTATGGGAGCTAAGCGCGGGTCTAATTTCAAAACTACTCTCGTTTCCCCATTCACTGCTTCTTCGGTATAAGCTTTATCTATAAACATTAAGAAAAACCTATTTAAACCAGCAGATGTTTCTAAAATATGAGGAATAAATTTTTCACCATTTTCGTCATGGTAAGATAAATCTGCTCCTGAAAATTTTGAATGCTGAGACAAATCCCAATTTCCTCTAGCATGAATTCCTTCCACCTCCTTAAATCCTCCTATGCACTTAAAATCATACTCAATATCATAAGCTTCGCTCGCATAATGCGCTAATTTTTCGTGACGATGCCATTGAATATCTTTTTCTTCAATACCATATTCTAAATACCATTGATAACGGATATTCCTCCACTCTTCGTATTTTTCTTTCATTTGGCTCGGATGTAAAAAATATTGCATTTCCATTTGCTCAAACTCGCGCGTTCTAAAAATAAATTGCCGAGCTACAATTTCATTGCGAAAAGCCTTGCCTACTTGCGCTACTCCAAATGGTATTTTTACTCTTGTTGAATCTAAAATATTTTTATAATTAAGATAAATGCCCCCACAAGTTTCCGGACGCAAGTAAACTGCTTCTGAATCATTTAATGATTCGGTTGGCGAACCTAAATTAGATTTTACCATTAAAGAAAATCTTTTAGCTGGAGTAATATCTTTAGAACCACAAACCGGACATTTTAATTTACCTGCTTTTCTAAGCTTGTCTAATTCGCTATTTATAAAATCTAAAGGAGCCTTGTCTGCGTTAATGCCAAAAGATTCTAAAACTTGGTCAGCCCGCATTCTATTTTTACATTTTTTACAATCTATTTGAGGATCGTCAAAATTATCTAAATGACCTGAAGCCTTCCAAGCTAAAGGATGCATAAAAATAGCGCTATCTAAAACTACTATATTGTTCTGCGATTGAAGCATTTGTTTCAACCAAGCATCGCGAATATTGTTTTTTAATAAAGCGCCATAAGGCCCATAATCATAAACTGCGGCAAAGCCGCCGTAAATTTCTGAAGATTGGAATACGAAGCCCTTTCTCTTGCAAAATGAAACAATTTTGTCTAAATTTTCTTCCATAATTTTATAATATTAAACTTTTATGAAACATCAAACCCTGTCTTGATTTTAGCATATTTACTCTCTTTCGCAACTTAAAATTTATTTACATTTTGGAATATCTAAACTGCCGCAATAGCCATCGTAACCAGAGTATCCAAAAGAATCTACACAATATATTTTATTTTTTGAAAGGCCAATAAAGTTAGTTTTAGCGCAATAACTTTGACCATTAGAATCAATATAAATATCAATTTTGCTTCCTATTTTTTTAATCTCTTCTTGTTCTTTAATTATGTTAATGTCAGTTAAAAGTCCTTGATAGGTATTTTTTTTTATATTATAAATCATCGCCCAATTTTTAAATGATTCCATATTCTGTTGAATAATTGTATTATAAGCAGAAATTTTTAATTGCTGAAAAATAAAAATTGGTATGGAAAAAGATAATCCAAAAACAATTATTGCCGACAGAGAACGAAAAAAAAGTGTTTTGGTTGAATATGAAAATTTCACTTTATTAATTATTCAAAAACCGGAACATAACTTGGCTCGGTTTGAGCGCTTATTTGTTTGCCGGTCCATTGATCATTGCCGGTTATTTCTAAGGCTCCGGTAATTAAGGCATCTTCATTTAATTCAGGGATAATAGAAACTTGAAACGCACACTTGGAAGCTTCAGACAAAAATCCAGCGCCAGCCTTTAATGACCCAATAGTACAAGTCACCTCCTGTGTGCCAGCATCATAGCTAATTTTCATATCTTCTGGATAAATTTTATTTTCAAAATTAACATTGGGCGACAAAACTGCTTTCATAATCACGCCCTCCATATCGTTATAATAATTTTTAGCTGTCCATTCTACGGTTAAATAAGTTTTTTGACCAACTTTCAAAGGATAAGGGCCAGAATTGATAAAATATTTACTTTCATTATATATTTTTTGCTCAGCCACTAAAGAAGAATTAATTTTTGTAATAAATTCCTGTGTATTTTGTCCAATTGTAACAGTATTTTTAATAACTGGGTTAATATCGGCTTGGCTGTTTATAGCCCAGCGTTTATTAACATTTACCCAAAATTCAACTTTTCCAGTTTGCCCCGGAGCTAAATAATTTAATTCAGGAATTTGAGAGCTGTCCCAAATTATTGAATTATCTCCTTGTTGATAGTTTCCAATTGGCACTCTAACAGAATTTAAATCAAGATAATTACCGCTTAAACGGCTAATAAGAACAATGTCTTTAAGAGCATCTTGACCGATATTGGTAAATAAAATTTGATAATGTAATTGGTCGCCTGGACTAGCTGCATAAGCATCGCTATTATTAATTGTTTGAGATAAATAAATAGAGGGAGCAATAATTTCTACATTTCTTACTGCTTCTTTAAGGGACACAAAATTACCATTTTGCCATATACCTAATTCAGCCTTAAAAACTTTTTTATCTTTATCTTGACCCGATAATGAACCAATCAACTGAATATTGCCACCGCTCATTTCGTTTAAAACCGGGATATTCCATTCATTATCTATGCCTTTTGGTTTTTGACTAACCAGAGTAAATTCGGGCGGCAGTTGCACTTTGATAGTTAAATCATTCAAGGGATAAGAAACATTGGAAGTATAATTAATATTAATTGTAAACACTTTATTGTTAGCCACTTGGTCAGGCATTTGAATATTTAAACTTATCGGCACATTGCCTAAAATAATTGTAAAACTAGTTTTAACTTCGTTTTTAGTTTTTAATCCAGACGGTTGAAAAGTCATTCTTGCTTGGGCTTCTTTAATTTCGTTGGTCCGTCCCATTAAGCGCGCCTTAAATTGAAAAGACCTTTCTTCGCCCGGATAAATATCCCCTTTCAGGGCTGTTGAATCTAAGCGCACCACTTTTTGTCCATTCTCGGTAATTGCTCCATCAGGAAAAGTAAAATACAATTCTGGATTTTCTAAACGAACATTGCCATTATTCTTAAATTTAACAGTATAAGTAATGCTTTCGCCGGTATCGGCCTTACTAGGACCCAAAATTTCCAATTTCAAAACTTCTTTAGAATAAGACATTTGGAACCAAGTAAAACCCAAAATCGCGGCGATGATAATGAAAAAAATTAATATAAAAATAGTTTTTCGGCTCATTTTTTTAAAAATTTAACTTTATAGAATTTAAGACGCTCCTGCTCTTTCAAAAGCTCTTTTTTGTCTTTGAAAAGAGCTCTTTCTTTCAGAGCAGCTAAATTTTGTTTTGATTTTTTATTTTTTAGAGGGTCTCTTTGCTGATTGCTGCTCGGAACTCTTTGCCGCCACTCTCCAATATTTTTTAATGAGTCTTGTTTTGGCTGTTTAATTAAATCTTTTTCAGAATGAGTTTTCTTTGACCACGGCTTTGAGGCAGCGGAAAAATTTTGTTTTGCTCCCGGTTTTTCAATCGGTGTTTGAAATTCCATAAAATTAAATTAAAAATTTTTATATTTTTCTAATACTCAAAAAAATATCTTGACCATCTAAGCTTAGTTTTACCCCTCCCTTAACTTCTGATTCAATTATTATATCATCACCCAAAACTTCATTCAAAATAATTTTTTTATTTCGTAATATTATCTTATCAAAAAAATCAGATTTTTGATAGTAGATTACAATTCTTTGAGCTGGCACTAATTTCATCTCTTTGCGTATTTGCTGAATTTGCCTAACCAATTCCCTAACCAGCCCTTCTTCTTTTAATTCTTCTGTAAGCATTGGATTTAACCAAATTTTATTTTCAAGAAAAGGATCAAAAATTATTTTTTTAACATTTATTTCATCTTCAATTAATGGAAGAAGGTCTATGTTTAAATCTTTATTTTTTATCTTTAATTCTGATAACGGCTGTCTAACTTTAATTCCTAATTTTTGTCTTTCCGCTAAAGCTAAATTGACAATGGCGCGAATATCTTCCATTTGTTTTTCTAAATTTTCGTTAATAAAATTTTCATCAGCTTGAGGATAGTCACATAGATGAACGCTTTCTAAATCATTTTCTGTTTTTAGGGCTTGATAAATATATTCTGTTAAAAATGGAATAAAAGGAGCAGACAATTTAACAAATTTCATTAAAACATAATATAAGGTCGCCAAAGCCTCTTCCTTTTCAGCTATGTCTTTTGGCTTTTGAAAACGACGGCGAGAACGACGAATATACCAATTAGATAATTCTTCTATAAACTCTCCTATTGGTCTAGCTGCTTTGGTTAACTCATATTGACTCATCCATTTATCAACTTCTTTGTTTGTTTTTTCAATTCTACTTAAAATCCATTGGTCTAAAATATTTTTAGAATCTTTTAGTCCTGTCCAAGTAAACTCATTTTTATAAGTGTTGTAAAAAATGAAACAGTTTTCAAGACCGGAAATAACTTGACGCCAAACATCTTTAACTTTGTCTTCAGAAAATCTATATTCTTCTCCAATATTGGTAGAAGCCAATAAAAAATATCGCAAAGCATCAGCTCCGTATTTTAAAAATATATCTGTTACATCAGGATAATTTTTTAATTTTTTGGAAAGTTTGCGTCCTTGAGCATCTAAAACTAATCCATTAACAATTACATTCTTAAAGGCAGGATTGTCTTTGCCAAGACCAATATCGTCTAATGTTAAGGCTGCAGCAATTACATGAAGAGTATAAAACCAACCTCGTGTTTGGTCTAATCCTTCCGCAATAAAATCAGCGGGATAAGTTTTTTCCACTAATTCTTTATTCTCAAACGGATAATGCCATTGAGCATACGGCATAGACCCTGATTCAAACCAACAATCAAATACGCTCAAAACCCGCTTCATTCCACTGCCGCATTGGCATTTTAATTTTACCTCATCAATATAAGGACGATGCAAATCTTTTAAGTCATATTCTTGAGCTGCTAATTGTTTTAATTCAGCTAAACTGCCTATACAAACTTTTCTCCCACACTCTCCACATTCCCAAATTGGAATGGGGGCGCCCCAAAATCTTTCTCTTGCAAAATTCCAATCTCGCGCTCCTTCTAACCATTTTCCAAATCTTCCTTCTCTAATATGGGCTGGCACCCAATGAATTTTTTGATTATTGCTAATAAGCTTGTCTTTAAATTCAGTCACTAAAATATACCAACTTTCAATCGCATAATAAATTAAGGGAGTATCGCACCGCCAACAATATGGATATTCGTGCGTAACTAATTCTTGTTTATAAAAAATATGCTGTTCTTTTAGGTCTTCTAAAATTTTTTTGTCCGCTTCTTTAACAAACTCACCTCCATAATTTTTAACCTCTAATTTAAACTTCCCCATTTCATCAATTAAATGATAGGTCGGCAATTTATATTTTGCTCCTAAATTAAAATCATCTTCTCCGTGCATAGGATTAATATGGACAACTCCGGTTCCATCTTCGGCAGTCACAAAATCTCCTTCTAAAACTTGAAACGCATTTTCAATATTTTCTGGTTTGGCTTCTATTAAATCAAAAAATATAGGCTCATATTTTGTTCCTATCAGCTCTTGACCTAATATTTCTTTTATAATTTCAAATTCTCCTTCTAATACATTTAAGCGAGGTTTAGCTAAAACATATAATTCATTATTATTTTTCACTAAACAATAAGTCAATTTTGGATTAACAGCTAAAGCAACATTGCCTGGCAGGGTCCAAGGGGTAGTAGTCCAAACTAAAAAATTAGCATCCTTAAATTTTTCATCACTAATCTTAAATTTTACATAAATAGAAACGTCTTTTGTTTCTTTATATCCTTGATTAACTTCAAAATTTGATAAAGTTGTCCCGCAACGAGGACAATAAGGAGAAACCCGATAATTTTTTTTAACTAAATTTTTATCCCAAAGCTGTTTTAACACCCACCAAACTGATTCAATATAATTATTTTCTAAAGTAGCATAGGCTTGGTCATAATCAGCCCAACGCCCTACTCTCTTTAATGTTTTCTCAAAATCAGCCACACAAGTAAAAACAGACGCTCGGCAGGATTCATTAAATTTTTCAATACCTAATTCTTCGATTTGTTTTTTGTTTTTAATGTCTAACTGCTTCTCAATCAAATTTTCAACTGGCAAACCATGACAATCCCACCCCACTCGGCGCGGGACTTGATAGCCCTTCATGGTCCAATAGCGCAAAACCGCATCTTTTAATGTGGTTGTCAAAATATGACCATAATGAGGTTTGCCAGTGGCAAAAGGCGGTCCATCATAAAAACTAAAGAATGGCGCTCCTTCCCTATTTTTAATAGATTTATGAAATATATCTTGCTTATCCCAAAATTCTAATATTTTTTCTTCATTATTCATAATTTTCTTACTTCTCCAGTTTTAATTAATCTTTCTCTATATTTTAATGCTTCTTCATAATTTAATCCCTTAAAATAACATTCCAAAAGCCATAAAGGGTCTCCATGCGAAACTATTAAAATATTATTGCCCGCATATTTATTTTCTATTTCAGTTAAAAGATTAAGCATCCTGCTTTGACAATCATTCCAGCTTTCTCCTTGGGGTACAGCTTGTTCAAATTTTCTTAAAGGATCTCCATTAAAAAATTCCCAAGCTTGTTTTTTTGTTTTACCTCCTAAAATTCCCCAATTTATATCTCTTAAGCGTGCGTCGTAAATTATTTTATTTTTAGAAAAACCAATAATTTCTGCCACAATCTCAGCGGTCTGTTTGGTTCGGCATATATCCGAACAAAAAATTAAATTAATATTTTGGTTTTTTAATACATAACCAGCTGCCTCAGCTTCTGCTTTTCCTTCTTCTAAAAGAACGCATGGTTCTGGATCGTCTGGCCACTCATAAACAATATCCTTCTTTACAGTCTGGTGAATATTTTTTCCATGCCTTAACAAAAAATAATTATTTTTTAATTTTAAGCTCATATTTATATTAATAAATTAACATTTTCCTAAATTTTAAGCAATTATATTATCTTTTAAAATACCCTACAAAAACTTTTCTTGCTTTAATAATTTTATTTTTTTCTTAACTCCGCGATTATATCCGCCAATTTTTCCATCGCTTCTAATAACCCGATGGCAAAATATCTTGGGGTCATAATTTTTGCTTAAGATATTGCCCACTGCCCGATAAGCCCCCGGACTTCCGGCTCGTTTAGCCACCTCTCTATAAGTTAATGTCCTGCCTTTAGGTATTTTTTTAACAATTGCTAACACTTTTTCCTGAAAAGTTTTCATAAACTTTTATTTTACATTTTTTTAGGCGCGGAAATACCTAAAATATCTAAAGTATTTTTTAAGACAATCTGAGTGGCTTTTACTAAACTTAACCTTGCCTGTCTTAATGGCTCATCATCTACTAAAACATAACAATCATTATAAAAAATATGAAAAGTTGCCGCTAAATCAAGTACATATTGCGTTAAATGCTGAACCTGTTTGTCTTTAGCAATGTCTTCAATTATTTCTGGAAAATAGCTAATTTGTTTTAATAAATCTAATTCTTTTGATTTGGTTAAGGGGCTCAACTCTTTGGCATTTTTTAATTTCCCATTATTTTTGCTTAAAAGACTATTAATTCTTGCGTAAGCATATTGAATATAATAAACTGGGTTTTTTTCTGATTGCTCTTTGGCTAAATTCATATCAAAATTTAAATGAGTATCTGAACTTTTCTCCAAAAAGAAAAATCTAATAACATCTGCTGGCAATTCATCTAACAAATCATCTAAGGTAATTGCCGTTCCTAATCGTTTAGACATTTTCATAGGCTTCCCATCTTTCATTATAGTTACAAATTGTAAAAGAATGATTTCTAATTTTCCTTGATAGCCTAAAGCTTCTACCCCAGCCCTTAAGCCCGGCACATCTCCAAAATGGTCGGCTCCCCAAATATCTATTACTTTATTAAATTTTTGTTTTTTAAACTTATAATAATGGTAAGCAATATCTCCGGCTAAATAAGTTTTTGTCCCATCAGATTTTATAATTACTCTATCTCTCTCATCGCCAAACTCAGTGGATTTAAACCAAGTTGCCCCGTCTTTTTCATATAAAAATCCTTTTTGTTTTAATAAAGCAATTGTTTTATCAACTTCTTTTGTTTTATAAAGAGTTGTTTCGGAAAACCATTCATCAAACTGAATATTTAGTTTTTTAAGAGTTGGCTTAATGCTTTTCTCTAAAATTATTTTGGCAGCGCGCTTTCCTATTTTATATGCATCGCCATTATAATAAGATAATTCTTGATGTAATTTATCAATATATTCACCAGTATACTTAGCTTCGTTGTCCTTTAAAACTGAATGGCCTAAAGCTAAAATTTGGTTGCCATAATCATTGATATAATAAGCTTTTCTAACTTGATAGCCCGCTTTTTGAAAAATGTTAGCCAGAACATCTCCATAAGGTCCGCCTCGCCCATTTCCAATAGTTAAGGGACCAGTAGGATTAGCAGAGACAAACTCTACTTGAATTTTTTGTTTTTCCCCAATATTTAAATTTCCAAAGTGACTACCCCTTCTTAAAACTTCTTGACCAATTTTCCATAAGTATTGTTTGGATAAATAAAAATTAATAAAACCGGGGGCAACAACTTGCGCTAAATCAAAATAATCAAAAAATTCATCATCTTTTGATAAGGCTTCTTTAAGGTCTTCGGCCACTTGTTCTGGATTTTGTTTCCGCTCTTTCGCAATTTGCATTGCTATTCCTATAGAATAATCGCCAAAAGATTTTTCTTTTGGCTTTAAAATTGGCACTCCCTTTAATTCCTTAGAACTATTCTGAGTTATCCACTCGGGATACAATTTTATAATAGCCTCTCGGCTTATTTTAGTAAGATATTGACGCGCATTCATTTTGTTTTAGTGTAGCAGAAAAATAAAAAATATAAACAGTTGACAGCTGTTAATTATGATTATATACCTAAAAAACATTTTTAGGCAATAATATCTCTCTAAGATTTTCTAAAAAATAAAAAACCTGTATAATATATATAATATCCTATAAATAAAATATAATATAAATAAAATGGCGATATTGGCAGAAAATAAAAAAGCAAAATACAATTACGAAATTTTAGAACGCTATGAAGCTGGCTTAGAATTAACCGGACAAGAAGTTAAAGCATTAAGACAAAGAGGAGTTTCTCTGTATGGAAATTATATTGCTATCAAACGGAAAAAAAATGGCTCTCCTGAAATTTTTTGGGTTGGGGCAAACATTCCTCCTTATCAACCTCAAAACGCTGGCTCATCTTATGTTCCCCAGCGCGACCGCAAGCTCCTTTTACATAAAAAAGAAATTAATGAATTAAATGTTAAAATAAAAGAAAGGGGCTTGACTTTAATCCCTTTATTGGTTTATACTAAGAACCACCGCCTCAAGATGGAAATTGGTTTAGCAAAAGGCAAAAAAGCTTTTGATAAACGCGAAGCTATTAAGAAGCGGGAAACCGAAAGAAAAATCCAAAATACATTAAAAACACGGGGGTGAATCGCTTCGACAAAAATTTGAAAATAATATGCAAGCCGAGTTTTCTCTAATCTCGTAAAACTTAGAGAAAATCAATAAGTGACAACTTATTTGAACAACCTGCATTAGCTTACGCTTAATGCATGTCCTCCCACTAACTTCCGCTAAGTGGAAAAGGGCATAATTTTGCGGAATAGGTAAATTTTTTTGATTTAAGAAAATTTGCCGAACCAAAATTAAATCAAAGCTTTGGGAAATTTTGTCCGGCTTTCTTCCCTCAGCCTAATTAAGCCGGAACAAGCTTGTAGAATTATTAATTGGATAATTTTTGGACGCGAGCTCACTACTCGCCACCTCCACATTATTATTTTGAATAAACCACTCCAAAACAATCAAATAAGGGCTAAAGAAGTAAGGCTAATTGATGAAACTGGCCAACAATTAGGCGTAGTTCCGTTGACGCAAGCCTTAGAAATATCTCGTCAAAAAGGATTAGATTTAATTCAGGTTACTGAAAGAGTAGAGCCGCCAGTTTGTAAAATTGGCGATTATGGCAAATATCTTTATGCTTTACAAAAAAAAGAAAGAAAAATGAATGCTGGAACTAAGGGTGGCGCTGTAAAATCAATCCGTTTAACTTTTAATATTTCAGAAAATGATATTAAGACTAAAGCTTTAGCTGCTGAAAAATTCTTAAAAAAAGGAGATAAAGTAAAAGTAGACTTGCCATTGCGTGGCCGCCAAAAAGGACTAATAAGCGTGGGAGAGCAAAAAATAGAAAAATTTTTGGAAATCTTAGGTTCAAAAATAGAATATAAAACAGAAAACGAATTAAAAAAAGAGCCCTATGGCTTATCAATGATAATTATTAAAAAATAGTATGAAGAATAAAGGCAAAACTAAAAAATCTATTGCCAAAAGATTTAAAATCACAAAAAATGGAAAAGTTTTGAGAAGGCCCGTAGGACAGGACCATCTTTTGAGCAAACAAAGTGGAAAGAAAAGACGGGCTTTGAGAAAATTAGTTAAAATGTCAGAGCCTGAAGCTAAGAAAATAAAAAAATTATTAGGAATAAAATAAATATATGGTAAGAGTAAAACGAGGGACAGCTTCCCACAAAAGAAGAAAAAATACCCTTAAGCAAACAAAAGGATATCGCTGGAGCCGCAAATCAAAATATATAGCCGCCAAACAAGCTTTAATGAAATCTTGGTCTCATGCTTATAGAGACCGTAAAAATCTAAAAAGGGCTAAACGAAGTTTATGGCAAATTCAAATTGCTGCAGCTTGTAAAGAAAGCGGTCTTTCTTATAATAAATTCATAGCCGGTCTTAAAAAATTTAATATTGAAATAGACCGAAAAATTTTAGCCGATTTGGCTAAAAATAATCCTGCTATTTTTTCTAAAATATTAGAAAAAACAAAGTAAAAATAAACCGCTGTTAGGGCGGTTTTTTATTTTACTACAACAATCTTAGCATTTTGGGGAATATTTTTTGAATATTTTAATAAATAAGTTTGCCCTAATTGCGTAGCCACTTTCCTATCTTTCCCTTTTATCAAACGCACAAGCACAGAAGGACCGCTAAAATTTGATGGCTCTAAATGAATATCATTTTTTTGAATAAAATTTCTCAAAGAATGGCATTCTTTCTCGTTCCGCGCTACCACTATTAAACAATTATCATCCCAGAATATCCTTCCTTGTTTTAAGATGTTTAAATCGTTATTATTCGGGTTTTTTTTATAAGTTAAAAGTTGTTTTAAATTTTTTGAATAATTTTTATCAGTCAAAATACATCCCCCTCCGGGAGAAGGAAATTTTTTAATACCAAAAATTTTAGCTAATTGAAGTTGTGGCTGACGAGACCTGCCCTCTATGCCATAAAGCTGTTTTCTATCCACTAATCCTTTTTTTTCAACAATTGTAGGCGATAATTTTTTAGCAGACAAAGGTCTTAATAAATAACCTTGCAAACCAGCTTGTTGTTCTAATAAATGTAAAGCTTTGATGTTTTGAGACATTGGCCTTTCCCCCAATACCTCACCCGTAGCGATAAAATCATAACCTTCCTGCTCCATTATTTTTTTCGCTTCTTTTAACATTAATAGATGGCAATCAATACAAGGATTCATAGCTGAACCATAACCAAATTGAGGGGACTTTACAATTTTCAAATGCTTTTGACCAAAATTAATCTTTCTTAATTTTAATCCTAATTGTTGACAAGCATCCTCAGCAGCTCTACATCCAAAAAAGAAACTCTTAAAACAAATTGGCGCTACTTGAATACCCTGTTTTTGTAAAACTTTAGCTGCTAATATAGAATCTAAACCTCCTGACATTAATAACAAAGCTTTAACTTCTTTTGCCATAAGACTTAAAATATAATTTTTCTAAGGACTGAGCATTTAAAATATTCTGTTTTGTTAACCAAGCCCGACGAGCTTGATAAACGCCATATTCCATATTGGTTAATTCTTTTTTTATATGAGCATCACTGCCAATACATAATTTTATTCCCAATTCTTTTGCCTGTCTTGCTATTGAAGAGCTTAAATCGCCGCGATAACAATTTATTTCTAAAATAACATTATTTTTTTTAGCCGCTTTCAAAATTTCTTCTACATCGACCTCATAAGAATCGCGGCTTCCTAATATCTTTCCAGTGGGATGGTTTAAGATGTCTACATAGGGATTGCTTATCGCTTTAATAATTCTTTTAGTCATTTCTACTTTTCCCATCTTAAAATTAGAATGCACTGATACGCTTACAAAATCTAATTGCTTTAAGATTTCATTATTAAAATCAAGTGAGCCATCTTTTAAAATTTCCACCTCTGCGCCTTGCAAAAGTTTAAATTTTTGTCCTTGTTTTTGAAACTCTTTATTTAATTTATCTATGGTTTTTTTCTGATTTAATAATTCTTTCTCGCTTAATCCATTTTCTATTTTTAATGATTTTGTATGGTCGCAAATACCTAAATATTCATAACCTAACTCTATGGCTTTAAGGGCTAATTCTTTTAATGAATTTTCTCCGCCATCCCAGTCGCTATGACAATGAAAATCTCCCTTAATATCTTTTAATTCAATCAAACTAGGCAATTGATGAGTTTGAGCAGCTTCAATTTCGCCCTGATTTTCTCTAATTTCAGGAGGTATCCAATCCATTCCTAAATATTCATAAATTTCTTCTTCTGTTTCTCCTTTAATTTTTTTTACTCCTCTATAAAGACCGTATTCATTAAGCTTTAATCCTTGTTTGATAGCCAAGCGCCTAATAGCAATATTATGTTCTTTACTCCCTGTAAAATATTGCAAAGCTGCCCCATAAGAACTTAGAGGGACTACTCTTAAATCAATATCTAACCCTTCTTGAGTCTTAACAGAAGATTTAGTTTCTCCTTTTGCCACTACCTTTACCACTTCATCCCAAGTTACAAAAGTATTCATTATTTTTTCAATCAAATGTTTGTCTAAAGCATCTAATACAGACACTAAAATATCAGCATCACCAATAGTTTCTTTACGGCGGCGTGTGCTTCCCGCAATAGATATTTTTTCCACACCCTTAATGTTTTTAATTCGCTGTTCTATTTTTTTGATAGATGGCAAAATTTCCCGCAACAAAAATCGTCCCTTAGATTGCCTTAAAAATTCAATTGATTGTAAAATATTTTTTTCTGTTTTTTCTCCAAATCCAAAAAGAGGAGCAATTTTACTATCTTTGGCCGCCTTTTCCAAATCAGCCAAATTTTTAATTCCTAATTCGTCATAAAGTTTTTTAATTTTTCTTACTCCCAACCCCTCTACTTTGGTTAATTCTTCAAAATCAATTGGCGAAACTCTTTTCAGGTCTTTATAATATTCTATTTTCCCAGTTTTCAGATATTCTTCTATTTTTAAGGCAATACTTGTTCCTACGGCTGGAATTTTTTCTAAACCCTTTAATCCTTCCCGCTTATAAATTTCAGCTACATCTTCTTCTAATGAATCTAAGGCAATCGCAGCTTGCTGATAAGCTTTGGGTTTGAAAGGAATTTCATTAAGCTCCAAAAAATCACCAATTTCAAATAATATTTTAGCAATTTCTTGATTTTTCATTAAAGATGTAAGAAGAGCGGCTCAGTTTATTAAGCCGTTTATTTTATAATTGATTATAAACTATTTTTTCCATCTTAAAATATCTTTTCTTAAACAAAGCAAAAAAATAACTCCTATTATTCCTAATGCGCTAGCAGCTAAAAAGGAAGGGATAAATCCAAATTTATAAACTAAAAAGCCGGAAATTAATCCTGACAAGCCGTTTCCTAAACCTATTATTGTATCATCTAAACTCCAATCCGCGGCCTCGTGTCCTTTGTCTATGTTTCTTGTAAAAATTGCTCTCCAGCCAGTAATTGAAGCAGCCATTCCAATTCCGTAAAAAAATTGGAGAATATAAATATACCACTCTGTAGTCGCAAAAAGATATCCTAAGGGAACTAAGGAAGCAATAGAAGTTCCCCAAACCAAGAAAAAATAATCGTCATTATCTCCCTTGCAGTGGTCTAAAAACAATCCAAACGGATATTGTAAAATTGCTTTAGTAATCCAATAAACCGCAACAGCAATCCCTACTGTTAGGGCTGTCCCTGATAGCTGTTCGGTAATAAAAATAGCAAAGATAGGAGTAACTAATCCCCACCCCGTCCAAAAGGTTAAATCTGATAAAATAAGATATTTAATAATTTTATTAATTTCTTTTAAGTGCATAAATATTTTATTTAATAATTATTTTTGTCGTTTGGTTTATTAAATCCATCTTCCATTATATTAAATCCCTTTTTAAGTAAAATTGCCAAACCAGCTAATGAAATAATGGTTTCGCAAGCCCGAATAATCATTGTAAAAGCAGTAGCCATTGATGCCTCCATTTTAAGGGCTTCAAATGAAGCAGTTTGAATAACTTCATGTGATCCTAAAGATGTTGGAATTGGAATAAGGGCTGAAAAATAAGTAAGCCCCACAATAGAAAAAGCAGCTGGCAACCCCACATTTAAGCCAGTCAAAAAAAGAATTAAAAGCCAAGTACGAACTGCCATTACACCAGCACGCAAAATTGATATAAATAAACTTTTAAAAAAATGCCGCTTTTCTTTAAAAAATTTTAATATATCATTTTCAATTATTATAGCTGTATTGCCTTCGCTTAATTCTTTGCTTGTAAATTTTTTTACGAATCCCCTTACTACTCCTTTTTGACGAAAGGCCTTGAAATAAAAAAATGCCACCATCCCCACAAATAATATAAGAGCTAATCCAAAAATATATAAAACTTGCAATGGTAAAAATTCTAACTTAAAGGCAAAAAAGAATAAGGCAAAAAATATAAATAAAATATTAACAGTCCACTCTAAAATTCTTTCTATAATTACTGAAGCAGCAGCTTTGTCTAAAGAAATTTTTTCTTCTTTATAAATATCATAAATCCTAAAAATTTCGCCGGAAAGAAAGATGATTGGGAATAAATACATTAAAGCATAACCGCCTACATACGATTGCCAAAGTTTCCAAAATGAGACGGGGGCTTTCTCGTCTTTTAAAATTTCATACCAACGCCAATTACCAATTAATAAAATTAATATACTTAAACAAAAAATTACAATCCCCTGCCATCCTTGAAAAACCTTAAAAGCTCCACCAATTTTATCCCAGCCAATCACTTTTCCTAACCAAATAAAAATTCCTACTCCTACTAAGAGAGAAACTGTAACTAAAATTGTATTTTTTTGACGAAAATTCATAAATTAAAATATTCACACCAATTCTAGAATTATTCTTCTGAAACTGACTTTAAGTTTAGCATAAAAATTTTTTAAAATAAAATATTTTTAAGCTAAATAACTAAAGAAAAAAAGATTTATGTAGGAATTTTGTCCAATTTTTTCACGAATAAAATTAGAAATTTGCGGCTCAACTTCGGACCAATAATATTGATGTCCCGGCACATCCATTGCTTCTGGAAAAGAAATAGGCCGTCCGGCTATTCTCGTATAAGACATTACAAATGGCGCCTTAAGAATTGACCACGATAAGGCCAAAATATTACCATTAGAAACCGCATCGCGATCATTATTAGTTAAATATAAAGTATTGCTTCTATTTTGTCTTTGAGACCAAAATGGAAGACCAAATTCTATAGAAAAAATTTTATCAGTACAACAATTTATTTTTTGCATAGTTGATTCGGTGAAAGTAGCGCCATTGCTTAAACCAGCTAAAATTATTATTTCGCGAGGATTTTGTTTAGAAAAATTTTCTAAAGTTTTGGCTAAATAAGAAGATTCTTTAGGAAAATTAAAAAGAATTTCTTTAATATAGGCGGCTTTTCCAAGCCAGCTATCTTCAGTGCGATAATAAGGTACTACCTCAACACTATAACCTAAATTTTCTATAGAAAATTGCAATCCTTCAATTAGGGGTTTAAAATCCCAAGCTTGGTCTGGCTTTACTGTTCCAAACCCTCCGGAGTTAAAAATAATAATAACCTCATTATTTTGAGCGCTTTCCCTTAAAGAATTTTCAAAAATTTTATTATTGCCAGACCAAAAAAATAAATCAAACCAAATAAAAGAAATAACTAAAATTCCCACAATAAAACTTATAATGATTTTATATCTTTTTTTCATTTTATCTTTTTGATTTTTTTCAATACAATACTGCTTAATTTTAATTTTTACTAAGAAAATTTAACTAATATATATTAAGCATCTTCATATTGTATTTTTAATATTCTATATTGTTTGCTTAATTGTGGCAAATAAATTGTGTCCCCTACTTGCTTTCCAAGAAAAGCCATTCCCACTGGAGATTCATCGCTAATTTTTCCTTCAAAAGGATTAGCTTCAACTGTTCCTACAATTTTATATTCCACTGATTCCGCTTTATCGTTTTGACAAACAACCCGGGCTCCTAATTGAACCTTGTTTCTATCTTCTTTGGGAGGAGTTTTTATTATTTTATAATTTTTTAAGATGTTTTCCAAGACTTTTAATCGCGATTCTTTTTCTTCTAAACTTTCTTCGTATACAGAAAAATCAGGGTTAGTGTCTTCACCTTCTAATAAATTCGGGGCATTTTCAATTAATTCCTCTCGCAAACTTTTTTTAATAAGTTCATATTCTGCCTGAAGCTCCTCTAATTTTTCTTTAGTAAGATAATATGTGTTCGCCATAAGTCTTGAATTTTATTTTTTATTATTAAATTAAGAAACCCTCTCTTTTAGAGGGGTTTATATTAAACTATAATTATTATTTAATTAAACACCCTCTATGTCTTTGCCAAAAAGCTTAAAACGACTAAAGTAATCAATTTAGTCTCCCAATTTGTTTGATAAGCTTTTATTTTTAAAGGGGTGTTCATAATTTTTTATTTATCTATAATATACTCTCTTGCTTAAATTTGTCAAATTGACTAAAAGACATTTTTTATTTACAATATAAAAGCAATGACACATTTACTTAGAAATATTATTATAATTCTTATCGCCCTTACTATTTTTTCTACAGCTTATTATTTTTACGACGGCATTTATAATCATTCTAATCTGAAACAAATTGATATTATTTATAGGGTTAAGCCATCTTCATCAGCCAAAGAGGTGGCTTTTGATTTAGCTCGTCAAAACATTTTGAGCGATCCTTATCCCTTACTAGCCTACCTTTTCGCGTCAGGAAATTTAAAAAATATAAAAGCTGGAGCTTATGAAATTAGCTCTAATATGACTGGCCGTCAAATTGCAGAGATATTAACTAACGGAAAAACTGCCCAACTTAAGCTAACCATTGTAGAAGGATGGGATTTAGCAAAAATAGGCGCTTATCTACAATCTCAAAATTTTGGCACTATTCAAGATTTTTATAATATTACCGGCAAGCCGGCAGAAGCTCAAAATAAAAACGCTGCTTTTCATAATACTTTGGTTCCCCAGTTTAAATTTTTAGAAGACTGCCCAGCGCAAGCAAGTTTAGAAGGATTTCTTTTTCCAGATACATATTATGTTTCTATTGATGCTTCGTTAGAAAATATTGTTACCCAAATGTTAATTAATTTTGACAATAAACTTACTCCGCAAATGAGAGAGGATATAAAAAAACAAAATAAAAGTATTTACGAAATTGTTACTATGGCCTCTATATTAGAAAAAGAAGTTAAAACATTAGACGATAAAAAAATTGTTGCAGGAATTCTTTGGAAAAGACTTAGAAATGGTCAACCATTACAAGCTGATGCCACAATTTTATATGCTTTGCAAATTCAAAACCCCGATAATATTTATACAAAATTTACTGAAATAGATTCTCCTTATAATACTTACAAATATAAAGGGTTGCCAATTGGACCGATTTCCAATCCCGGATTAGATAGTTTAATAGCGGCAATTTATCCTGCTCCAAGCGATTACTGGTATTATCTTTCTAAACCAAGCGGAGAAACTGTATATAGTAAAAATTTTACAGAGCATGTTATTGCTAAAAATAAATATCTAAATTAAAAGCTTCAGCTAGTTACTAGCTGAAGCTTTTATAAATTTACAAAATTTAATTATTCTGATTTTTTATTAATTTTTTCAAAAGCCCTCAAAACTTCTAAGGGTACGGCAAAAATTAATGTATTTGATTCATCAGAACTTACATCTGTAATAGTTTGTAAAGTCCTTAAATGTAATGCTCCTTCGGCTTGAGCAAGAGTTTCAGCTGCTTTAGCCATATTATTAGCCGCCACAACTTCTCCTTCGGCCTTAATAATAACAGCTCTTTTTTCTCGTTCTGCTTCAGCTTGGCGCCCAATCACTCTTTTCATTTCTTCTGGTAATGTAATATCTTTTAATTCTACATTGGAAACATTAATGCCCCAGTTTTTAGCTGTTTCATCAATAATATTTTTTATACTTTCCGAAACTTTACTGCGTTGAGACAAAAGCTCATCTAATTCAACCTGCCCAATTGCATTCCTCATAGTGGTCTGGGCTAATTGAGAAATAGCATAATAAAAATTTTCTACCTTTAAAATTGCTTGCTCGGCTGAGCTAATTTGATAATAAATAACAGCATTAACACGAACCGAAATATTATCCCGCGTAATGGCTTCTTGGTCTGGAACATCCACAGCTTTAACTCGCATATCTACTTTGTTATACGATTGAAAAATTGGAAATACTAAATTCCAACCCGGCTTCATAATGCCAGAAAATTTTCCTAAAGTAAATTTAAGTCCATTTTCATATTGATTAACTTGTTTTATAGAAGCTAAAATTACGAGCACAATTATAGTAATAATAGTTTGAATAATCATATTTTTATTTTTAATTTATTATTTTTATAAAAGTCGGCCTTGACGAATTGATTCTTGTTTTTCAATATCGGAAAATATTTTTACTTTTCCAAAAACCCCATCAAAACCAGGTTGAATTTTTACTTCTCCATTTCTAACCCGCTTTATTCCTTCTATAACTTGTTTATCGGCAATATTTTTCAAATCGTCTAAAGAAACATTTAATAAAACTTCAAATTCTGGAAAATTGGCTGTAATTTTTTCATATTCATTTTGAACTTTTTTAGAAATTACCCCTACTCCATACGCTTCAGCAATAATCTCTTTTAGGGGAACAATATTTTGAAAAGGAGTAATATTGTCAGGTTTAAATCCTTCTTCTTTATCAGCTAATTTTTGAACTCTGTTTAAAACACCAATAACCAATTTTTTCCCGCAAGAAGGACAAAGTTCGCCATATTCTAAAGATTCTTTTGGGTTTAAAGAGATATTGCATAATCTATCGCCATCATTATAATATTTGCCTTCTTGAGGATAAAATTCAATGGTGCTTAAAAATTCTTTTGGGTTTTTTGTTTTAATGGCGTTTATAATAGAAAAATAATTTATTTCTGTATTAAAAATATTAGCTTCCCGACCTATTTTTTCTACACTATGAGCATCGCTATTGCTAATAATAGTCACTCGCCGACCATCAGGTATTCGCCAAATCATAGCAGGGTCAGCCGATAATCCGCTTTCAATAGCATAAATATATTGAGAATAATCTTCAAAACATTCTTTAATAGAATCAAACCCAGATTTTGAACCAAAAATACTAAACCACGGCGTTAAACAATGCGCTGGTACAAATAAACAATCCGGAGAAACATCTAAAACTATTTTTAACAATTCTATAGCATCTATGCCTAAAATTGGCCGACCATCAGAAGAAATATTGCCAATAGCCGCCAAGCGTTGATTTAATTTTTCCACGATTTTTAGAGAAGGAGCAAAAACAAGTATATGAATTTTTCTTATTTTACCTTTCTTGCTATAAATACAGCTTATTTCAGTGGTTAAAATAAAACGCACTCCGGTCTTAGATCCTTTTAATTTAAAAAGTCCTGGTTCAGCTAATTCTAATTTTTCTTCTAAATTTTTAAACCAAATAGGGTGAGTAAAATCTCCACAAGTAATTACTTGAATTCCTTTTGTTTTGGCCCATTTATCTATATTCTCTAAATCAGTATTTTTGCCGGTTGCTCGAGAATATTTAGAATGCAGATGAAAATCAGCGATAAATTTCATAGCTTACTGTATTATTTTATAAACTATGTAGCCCTCTCTAACTTTTTCTTTTGTTTTAATTCCCACTGTTTGCCCTTTTTTACCTTGCTTAATTTTTTCATTGTTTAGTTCTAAAGAAGAAACTTTCTGTTTAAAATTGGTTCCTTGACCGCCCTTAATTCGAATAGTGTCTCCAATTGATAAAGGTCCTTGCAGTTTTACTGCCATAACTTTAATTTTATTAAAATAATGAGTAACTAAACCAACTCTTTTTTCTTGATTATTTTTAGATTTTAATTTAATAATTTTTAAATTCTTTTTGTTTGACTTAGTTTTCTTTATTGCTTTAAGAGTAATGTTACTTTTTGTCGTTTTGGTTTTGGTTTTGGTTTTCGCTTTGGTTTTTGTTTTAATCTTGATTTTAGTTTTAGATTTAACAATTTTTTTTTGAGAATTATTTTTAATCTTAATTTTAGAAATTTTTTTCATAAAATTAACTATTTTTTTATTTTTTTATTTTTAATATATAATTTGCTTTTATTTTTCTTTTGCGCAACAATTTTTATTAATTTTTTTACTAAAATTTCTGGCTCTGTTTCAAATATAATTTTTTCTTTTTCACGGCTATAAATCTGTTTAATCAAATTCCTAATTTCATCAGCCACTCCTTTAGTTCTTTCTAAAACACCGATTGGTTTTTTAGTTTCTACAGCAGTAGCAAACTCATGTAATGTGCCCATTCGTCCGCAAATTATAATAACTGCGTCAGCTGCTTTAGTCATTGTTACATCGCGACCCACGTAATCTCCCCCTGTATATATCATCACATCAAATGGTTCAACTGGCAAGTGATACCTTTTAATATGGGAAAGTTCAGATTCAGCTGGCGAAAAACCCACATTAAATCCTCCCGCCTTTTTACAACCTAAAGCGCAATAATATGGCACTCCGCTAGTCGCGCCAGTAATAAGAGTATGCCCGTTTATTGCTATCTCCGCACCCACTCTTTCGCTTAATTCAATAATATCAGGGCAACAAATTTTAATATCAGCCGATCCAGAAACAACAAAATTATATTTTGCTTTATTTTTTATTTTAAAAGAGTTTTGTTCCATTTTGTTTTTGTTAATTTATTTTATTATTTATTTAATTATTTTAATAAAATTATTCTATATCTATTTTTTGGGCAACTACATAAAAATTATTATAAGGCCTTTCTCCCACCCTTATTTCCCCCTTTCTAATTATTTTCAATCCAACCATTTCCACTAATTCAACTAATTCTTTCAGGTCAAAACAATGAAAATAAGCATCGTTAACCCCATACCATGGCAAAAACATATCGCCTTTATCTAATCCTAATTCCCAATACCAAGTTAAAAAATTAAATTTTCGTTTTTTCCTCTTTTCTTTTAAATCCCAAACTGTTAATATAAGAAGACCGCCTAATCTTAAAACCCGTTTAGCTTCTTTTAAAAATTCTAAACGAAATTCCAAAGAAGGAATATGGTGAAGAACCGCCAAACTATAAACTTTATCAAAAAACTCGGTTTCATAAGGCAAATTTAAAGCGTCTGCTAAATCAAACCGTCCCAGCGGATAATTTTTTTGAGCAATTTTAAGAATTTCTTCAGAAAAATCAGTGCCCCAATATTCAACATCTTGAGAGACAAAATTTTCGTAAAATCGGCCATTTCCGCAACCCAAATCCAAGACCCGATCTTTGGGCTGAAGATAATTCTCAAAAAGAAAATTCATTTCTTTCCAGTTTTTTTCCCGAACTTGAGAATATTTTGCGGCTATCCGATTGTAATCGTCCGCAGTTTTTTCTAAAATAATTTTAGCTAATTCTTGTTCCATTTTTTATTTTTTTATGAAAAACGATAATGAAAAAAACAATCAATTAATCATCAAAGAACTTCTTAATATAAACGCTTACAGCGCGGATGATTTAGCAATGGTAAAAAGAAAAATTTCTAAATTAAAAAAAATTCCTTGTTCAACCAATATCGCTCTCTTAAAAGCATATCACAATTTAGTTAAAGAAAAAAGTATTGCTCCTAATAAAAACTTAGAAAAATTATTAACAACTCGGCCGGTCCGTTCTTTGTCCGGTGTAGTAAATGTTTCAGTATTAACTAAACCATATCCTTGCCCGGGCAATTGTTTATATTGCCCTAACACGCCTAATTTTCCGCGCAGCTATTTACCGGGCGAACCAGCGGCTGAAAGAGCTAAAAAATTAAATTTTGACCCATATTTACAAATTCAAAAACGTTTAGAAATGTTAAGTTTAGGCGGTCATCCCACTGATAAAATAGAAGTAAGAATAATTGGCGCGACTTGGTCTGCGTATCCTAAAAAATATCAAGTTTGGTTTTGTAAAAAAATATTTGATGCTTGCAATCAAGATAAAAATAATTCAAATGATAAAAAATTAAGCGAAGCTAATTTATGGAAAAAATTAAAAATTGCGCAAAAGAAAAATGAAAAAGCTAAACACAGAATAGTGGCCCTATCTTTTGAAACAAGGCCAGATTATATTGATATTAAAGAAGCTGAACGAATGCGCCAATTAGGAGCCACTAAAATAGAACTCGGTGTCCAAGCTGTTGATGACAATATCTTAAAACAAAACCAACGAGGGCATGGAGTTAAAGAAATAATTCAAGCTACTCAAATTTTAAAAAATTTTGGTTTTAAGGTTTCTTATCAAATGATGCTTAATCTTTATGATTCTAGTCCTGAAAAAGATATTCAGATGTTCCAAGAAATATTTAATAATCCCGACTTTAAGCCAGACTGCTTAAAAATTTATCCTTGCGCTTTAGTAAAACAAGCTGCTTTATATCAAAAATACCAACAAGGAAAATATAGTCCTTGTTCTAAAGAAGTTTTAATTAACACCTTAAAAGCTATTAAAAAAATTACCCCTCGCTATGTAAGAATTGAACGAATTATCCGCGACATCCCCTCGCCTTTAATCGTAGAGGGAGGAACTAAAATCTCTAATTTGCGTCAAGTGCTTGAACAAGAGATGCAAAAAGAAAATTGGCATTGCCAATGTATCCGTTGCCGCGAAGTTCAAAATAAAAAAGAAAATGAAAAAATTTCCCTAAAAAATATTTACCTCTTCCAAGAAGATTACGAGGCCTCTAATGGAAAAGAAATACTTTTAACTTTTGAAGATAAAAAAAGAAAATATTTGTATAGTTTATTGCGCCTCCGTCTTCCCTTTCAAAATATATTAAAATTTTATTCATCAACTAACTCTTTCCCCTCGGAATTAAAAAAGACGGCTTTGATTAGAGAACTCCACACTTATGGTCCAACAGCTTTAATTAATAAAAAAAATGCGCCAGTCCAACATAGAGGTTTGGGTAAAAAATTGATTTATAAGGCGGAAAAAATAGCCAAACAAGCTGGCTACAAAAAAATCGCAATAATTTCTGGAGCAGGAGTAAGAGATTATTATCGCCGCTTAGGTTATCGGCTTAAAAATGGCTATATGATAAAACTTTTAAAATCCTGATGTTTAGAATGATGTTTGGGGGTCAGACCCCTAAACATTTTGAAAAAGGAAAAAATAATGTTTAGGTCTTTATGCCTCTTTATACCTGGGTGATGTTTAGGTCTTTATACTGGGTGATGTTTAGGGGTCAGACCCCCCAATGCCCTTGGGGTCTGACCCCGTAAACATCACACCTTAAAATACCAAACCCATTAAAAAATATCACAACCTTGAAATACCGAAAAAATACCGAGAGGGTCTGACCCCTAAACATCACAAACTTAAAATACCAAACCCTGTAAACATTTATGGGGAGGGGTCAGGGCCCCAGGTACCGACGGGACCTAACCCCTACCGATAGGACCTGACCCCGTAAACATCACAAATCTTAATAAAGGCGTCAAGCCAGCCGGCCAGACCGCCAGATTCCAAGACTACCGGGCGCACCGAAACCCGATGTAGTTGTACACGTACGCGGGCGAAGTGCTCAAACCCAAAGCAAATGCCCCGGCGTAAGAGCTATTGTCCCAAGTGCCACCACGGAGAAAAGCATGGATGTTTCCACTTGGAATAGCATCGTTATTGTCTGTATATACCTGACCAACCCCATAAGAAGAGGTGGCATAGGTTGGGTTAAAGGGGCCAACCAGGTTATAGGGCAAGGCTGTGGTCCAAGACACGGTATTGATTTCTCTCCATGCTTCAGGCTGGTTAGGGAGTTGGGAAGTTTCCCGAGTGTCATTGGTCCATTCATAGACATTGCCTGAGAAGTGATAGATTTGTTTAGTATTAGCTAAGGTGAGGGTGGCTAAGGCATTGGTGCCAGTGTCAGGGTCAGGGCCGTTATAGGAAACACCGGCTACATCGGTTCCATTGTTGCCAATCTTGAGCTTGCCTGAACCAACAGCCGAACCACTCCAGTTAGTTCCCACGTTCAAAACATCATTAGCAATAAGCATCCATTCTGTATTGGTAATGAGGTGGTAGCCAGGACCGAGATTAGAACAAGCGGCAATGGCAGCAGTTTGAGTAATGCTTACCCAAGGAGCTCCAGTTTGGGAAACAGGGAGGTTGCTGCCATTATTGCGAGCTTCAAATTGCATAACACAAAAACCATGGCCAGTATCAATATAGCCAGAAGGACAATCATTGATAGTGGTATTAGGATAATAATCTACTGAATAGGTGCTATTCTCACTAAGAGAAGCTCGTAAGCTGAAGCTAGTGCCATTGCTAATGTATTGATAATAACCAGTGCCGGAAACAGGTCTGGGAAGATTAGGAATAGCAGCAGCTAAGGCAGCACAGCCAGAAGCGCCTGGATCTCCAACATTACAAGGACTCGGGTTAGAAACTGGGAAAGTAAAGTTATTAGGAATTCCATAAGCCAAGATAGCATCACGGAGAGAAGCTAATTGAGCTTTATCCCGGGCATCCCGAGCTGTATCTGTTGTTCTGCCAAAGCTTACAATTAAAACACCGGCTAAGATGCCGATAATAGCTATACTCAATCAAGGTAAAAGAAGATTGGGAATGCTTTATAGTATTGGTTGTTATAGTTTTGTTTTCCATAAATAAACTTTAATTAATTATTTATTATTTATTATAATTGATTAGTTTGATTATACCTTTTCTTGGTTGTAGGTGTCAAATGAAAAATAAACAAGAATGAAATAGAATAGAAATATAATAAAAAAGTAATGTCTGGAATTAATTTGATTATTTAAATTATATCTTTCTTCATTGTAGGTGTCAAATGAAAAATAAACAAGGAGAATGTTTAGAATGATGTTTTACTCATTTTAGAGCTGAAGTGATGTTTAGGGGTCAGACCCCTAAACATTTTGAAAAAGGCAAAAATAATGTTTAGGTCTTTATGCTTCTTTATGCTTGGGTGATGTTTAGGGGTCAGACCCCTAATGCCCTTGGGGTCTGACCCCATAAACATCACAACCTTAAAATACAAACCTATTATAATATATATTCTAAATAAAAAATATAAAATAAATATGTTATTTGGCCCGACTGATCCGAATAAGACCAGAACAAGGTAAAATTTCTATTCCTCTTTTTTCTAATTCATCTAAAAATAAATTCATACCCAAAGAATCAGAAGAAATATGGCCGGCAATAACAACATTAATACTAGCAGCTTCAGCTTCTTTTTTATGCTCTTCAGACATATGCATTCCCACAATTGTGCCAATGCCAGCTTGAGCCATTTTTTCATAAGCCTTCGGGGAACCTGAAGTTCCTCCTGTAATCTCAGTTAAAACAATTCTTCCGCAGCGATTATCCGACGCGCCAGCAAATATTTTAGGACCCGCGCCTAATTTAGCTGCTTCATTATATTCAGGAATTTCTTTTAATAAAGTTATTAAATCTTCTAATCTCTCTGGATTGGCTTCTTCTATTTTTTGTTTCAAAAACATTGCTACTAAATTATCGCAAGGAGTATGAGTATTCATAAGATTAATGCCCAATAAGCGCGCTTCGTCTATAACCTTAAAATGATTAGAAGCGCTTACTCCTCTGGCCACTTCGCTCATTCGGGGAAAGGTTAAGGCCTCAGCAATATTAATTGGCACCCCATAATAGCTTAATACATCGCTTTGCAACTCCATTACATCCCCTAGATTAGCCAAAGCTTTACCTAAAGGGTGATGTCCAATCACTAAATCAATATCGCCTAATTGTTTAGCAATTAATAATTCAGCGCCGTCTATATCAATGCCTGCCATTATTTTTTTTATCTCTTTATCGTCGGCAATATTATGAATACGAGAATCTAAATAAGGATTTTCTAAAGATTCTTTATCAAAGTCAGCTTTGGCTTCTTCGCTTAACTTTTCAAATTGTTTCTTTTTTCTCTCTAAAAATTTTGCCACGCCTGCCTCGCCTCTAAAATCAGCGGATTGACCCATTTGAATAGTTAAATTAAAAATTTCTTTAATAGTCATAAAATTTCTTAAATTATATTATTATTTGCTTTGGCTTAACATAAAATTATTCTAAAAAAAGGCGCCTGAATAAACAAGGACCTTTGAAAAATGACTAAAAATAAATCAGTTTTCCGGATGATAATTTCTTAAAAGCATCACGGCTTGATTATTAGAGGTCTCAAAGACGCCCCCTCCTCCCAAAAATTTTTTTGGTTCGCCTGCCTGAGGAATAATTTTAATTTCACCTTCTATTAAAGAGGTTACTAAGGCGTCGTGATGAGATAAAACTGTTATTTTCCCCGTAGGCGTAGGAAAGCTTACAGATTCCACTTCACCTTCAAAAATTATTTTTTCAGGATTAATAACTTTTAAAATCATTGTTTTTCAACTTCTTTAATACTGCCTTTCATATAAAATTCATCTTCATTCAAATTATCTAATTCGCCAGAAACTATTTTCTCAAATCCTTGAATGGTCTCTTCTAGGGTAACATATTTTCCAGGAATTCCGCTAAAAACTTCGGCAACAAAAAACGGTTGAGATAGATATTTTTGAATTTTGCGCGCCCGATTAACCACAATTTTATCTTCATCTGCCAATTCTTCAATTCCTAAAATGGCAATAATGTCTTGAAGTTCTTTATAGCGTTGTAAAATTCTTTTTACTTTGTTGGCCACTTCATAATGTTTTTCTCCAACAATTCGCGGATTTAATAAAGAAGAATTTGATTCTAACGGGTCAACGGCTGGATAAATACCCAAAGATGCAATTGCGCGCGATAAAACTAAAGATGAATCTAAGTGCGAAAAAGTTGCCACAATGGCGGGGTCGGTCAAATCGTCGGCCGGCACATAAATTGCCTGCACAGAAGTAATAGAACCGTCTTTTGTTGAAGTAATTCTTTCTTGAAGCATTCCAGTTTCGGAAGCTAAAGTAGGCTGGTATCCAGTTTGAGAAGGAATTCTTCCTAAAAGAGCGGATACTTCAGAACCAGCTAAAATAAAACGGAACATATTATCCATAAATAAAAGCACATCTTTTTTTTCTTTATCTCTAAAATATTCGGCTACTGTTAGTGCTGTAAAAGGAATTCTTAAACGAACACCCGGCGATTCATTCATTTGTCCAAAAACCAAACAAGTGCTTTTTAAAGTATCTGATTCTTTCATTTCCCGATATATATCATTGCCCTCTCTTGACCTTTCGCCAATGCCAGCAAAAATAGAATATCCTTGATGCTCACGAGCGATATTGGTAATTAGTTCTTGAATTAAGACGGTTTTACCAACACCAGCCCCACCAAATAATCCTACTTTGCCGCCCTTGGGCAGAGGGCAAAGTAAATCAATAGCTTTAATACCGGTTTCTAAAATTTCAATCTCATCTTTCTGAGTTTTTAATTCAGGTCCTTTTTTATGAATTGGTTCTTGAAAAGCAGATTGGATCATTCCTTGATTATCAATTGGCTCGCCTAAAACATTTAAAATTCTTCCTAATGTCTCCTTGCCAACAGGCACCTTAATAGGGGCTCCAGTATCTTCTACTTCATCTCCTCTTTTTAAACCTTCTGTGGCGCCCATAGCTAAACATTTTACTTTTCCATCGCCTAATTCTTGCTCAACTTCCAAAATTAAATCTTTGCCTTTAACATTTAAGGCAGTGTATAAAGGCGGGACTTGTTTTGTTTCAAATTCTACATCTACTACAGGACCAATAATTTGCGTTATTTTTGCCATAATTGCTTCCTTGAATTTTGAATAAATTTATTTTTAGATTCAAAATTCTTATTTATTTTATTTTTATGTAATTTTTAATTTTTATTATAAAAATATCTTCTAAATATCTTAATATTTAATTATTCCATTGCTTCTTTGGCTGAAGAAATTTCAGTAACTTCAGAAGTAATCTGTTCTTGGCGCGCCTTATTATATAATAATTGTAAATCACCCAATAGAGCTCTTGCATTATCTGACGCATTCCTCATTGCCAGCATTCGAGCCGAATGTTCAGCTGTATTGGCCGATAAAATAAATTGATAAACTAAATATTCTATAAAAACTGGCAAGGTTTGTTCTAAAATATTTTCCGGCGATGGTTCTAATAAATAATCATAGTTATTATTTTTAATTTTGTCTTCTTCTTTCAAAAAATTTATAATTGTTTCATCGGTTATGGGAAATAATTGCACTAAACATGGTTTTTGAATAAGGGAACTATAAAAATGCGTATAAAATAAATAAATTTTTTGATATTCGTCTTTCAAAAATAGCTGAATTAAAATCTCGGCAATCTCAGATGTTTGACTAAATTTCCAATAATCCCCCACTCCTGAATAACTTCGTAAAACTTTTTCGTCTTTAAAGTGAGCAATACTTTTTTTGCCAATAGGCATAATGTCTACTGCTCCTTCTGCTTTAATTTGAGGTAAATTTTTTTCCACAAATTTAAATATATTAGCGTTAAAAGAACCGCAAAATCCCCGATCTGAGGCCACAACTACTGCTAATATTTTTTTCACTTCTCGCTCTTGTAAAAAGACTGATTTTCTTTCTCTTAAAGATTTTTCCATTCTTCGCAAAAGCGCTGCCATTTCATTAGCAAATGGCTTAGATTCTAAAAATCTTTTTTGCGTTTTCTTCATTTTCAAAGCCGCAAAAGTTTCTAAAGCGCTGGTTAGTTCAGATATATTTTTAACAGACCCTATTTTATTTTTAATTTCCCGTAGGTCCATATTTCTTTTTTATGTCTTTAATAATTTCTAAAACTTTTTTTTGTAAATCATCGCTAAAATCTTCTGTCTCTCTAATCTGCGTTAAAATATCGGAATGGTGAACTTCTAATTCAGTTAAAAGTTCTTTCTCAAATTCTTTAATTTTGTCTAAAGGAATATCTTGCAAGTCCCCGTTAACACCTGCAAAAATTACTATCGCTTCTTTTTCAAATGGATAAGGCTCCAAATCATTTTGCCTGATAATCTCCATAATTCTTTTTCCTTTTTCAAGAATTATTTTGGTTTGAGAATCTAACTCTTCTGTAAACTCTGAAAATCTTGCTAACTCTTGAAATTGAGCTAAATCTAATTTTAAACGGCCGGCCACTTTTTTCATTGCTTTTACCTGCGCGGCTGACCCTACCCGCGACACTGAAGTTCCAACATCAACAGCTGGCTTTTGATCTTTTCTAAACATTGTTGAATTTAAAAAAATTTGACCATCTGTAATAGAAATTACATTCGTAGGAATATATCCGGAAATATCACCAGCTTGAGTTTCAATAATGGGCAAGGCTGTTAAAGAACCTCCGCCTTTTTCATCCGATAAACGAGCCGCTCTTTCTAATAAACGCGAATGTAAATAAAATACATCACCCGGATATGCTTCTCTGCCCGGCGGCCGTCTTAAAATCAAAGATATCTCCCGCCATGCCCAAGCTTGACGAGTTAAGTCATCAAAAACTACTAAGGCATCTCGTTTAGAATCTCGATAATATTCTCCCATTGTCACACCGGCATATGGCGCTAAATAAACAAAACTTGCCGGGTCATCGGGGAAAGCGCAAACTATGGTTGTATATTCCATTGCCCCAGCTTTTTCTAAAGTTGAAACAAGCCGTTTTATTTTACTCTTTTTTTGGCCACAAGCTACATAAATGCAATAAGGACGATTTTTTTCTTTTTTTTGATTTATAATAGCATCTAACGCCAAAGCTGTTTTACCAAGACTGCGATCGCCAATAATTAACTCTCTTTGACCTCGGCCAATAGGAATAAGAGCATCAATTACTTTTAATCCTGTATGCAGGGGCGTATTAACTGCCTGCCTCTCTGTTACTCCCGGACCTTTTCTCTCAATCGGCAAAAATTCTTTAGCTTTAATTTCTCCTTTTCCATCTAATGGATTCCCCATTGGGTCAATCACTCTTCCTAAAAATTCTTCTCCTACCCCTAAAGAAAAAATCTTTTTGGTTCTTTTAGCTATGGTGCCCTCTTTAATATTTTTATCAGGACCCAAAACAACTGCCCCCACTTCATATTCTTCTAAGTTTAAAACTAGACCTAAAACATTGGCTTCTTCAAACTCAATCAATTCAAAATTTTCCACATTTTTTAGTCCGGATAATTTTACTACGCCATCTTTTACCTCTATTACTTCTCCTATTTCTTCTATTTCAGGATTAAGTTCAAGGCCCTCTAATTGTTTTTTAAATTGCTCTATTATATCCATATTTTTTTAGCTTCATTAAAATATCTTTTAATGAAGCTTTAATTAAAACATCTTTTGTCTTTAAACGAAAACCAGCTAAAAGAGATGAATCAACATTATACAAAATTTCTTTATTATCGCCTATAATTTTTTTAATTTTTTCTTTAATGTTGGTTTTGTCAGTTTCAGACATCTCTCTTGCTAATAATAATTCTGCTTTTTGCTCACGCGAATAGATACTAATAAATTTTTTTATTACTGCTCCGATAATCTCTTTTTTGTTATCTAAAGCTTTTTTTAAGTTAGCTAAAATTTCTTCGGCCTTAGAAGGATTTTCTATTACAGCATTATATAAAGCCATAGCCCATAAAAAAATTTCTCGTTCTTTCCTCATACGCTCAATTTATTTAAAAATTCTTCTGTAATTTTTTTATTTTTAGCCTCATCAATATTTTCTTGCAATAATTTTTCTGCCAAAACAAAAGCATTATCAACAATCTTCTTCTCAATTTCTTTTTGCTGCTGAGCTATTAAAGCAGCGGCTTCGTTTTCGGCTTTGTTTAATAGTAACGCTTTTTCTTGTTCTGCTTTTTCTAAAGCATCAGCTAATCTTTTTTTTGCTTCTTCCTCGGCCATAGCAATAATTTCTTTCCTTTTTGCTTCGTTTTCTACCTCCATTCTTTGCTTTGTTTCTAAAAGACTTTTTAATTTTATTTCCGCTTCGGCAGATTTATTAATCCCCTCCTCTATTTTTTCCTGTCTCTTTTTTAACATATTAGATAGAGGACCAAAAACAAATGTTTTTAAGACAAAAAACAAAATAGCTAAATCAATTAGCTGACCGACAAAAACTTTCCAATCTACTTGTAGAGCTCCTTCCATATTATTATCTTAAATAAATAAAATAAATAAAGCAACCACTAAAGCATAAATAGCGACCGCTTCAGCAAAGGCAATTGACAAAATCATTCCGCTTTGAATTTTAGAAGCTGCTTCTGGATTTCTGCCAATAGCTTCTGAAGATTTAGAACCAATTAAACCAATACCGATACTAGGACCTATTGTTCCTATGCCGATAGCAATAGCAGCTGCTAATTTTATCATTGTTTCATCCATAATATTATTTTTCCTCCCTCATTTTAATTTATATTTATGAGTTTGGTATTATTTTTATTATTTTTATTATTTTTTACTGCTTAAATTATTTTTATTATTGTCACAAGTACTGCTCATTTTTTTGTCTAAAAAAGGCAAAACTAATTTATAAACATTAATAACCGTTAATCCAATTCCGACAATAATTGATAGTATAAGTATTTTCGGAAATGTATTTAATTTTTTATCTATTAAAATTCCAATTATTAAACAAATCGTTAAAGGCAAAGCAATCAAAAATCCTAATTCGCTGCCCAAGACTAAGGCTCGGGGAAAATTCGTTTTAGTGTTCGGTTGTTGGGGTTGTGATAAAGACATAAAAAACAGTAATTAATGATGAAAAAACTAAGGCTTGAATAAAAGCAACAAATAATTCTAAAGCTAAAAACGGCAATGGTATTAAAAATGGCATTAAAGAAGCTACAATCATCAATAAAATCTCACCGGCAAACAAATTGCCAAACAATCGCATACCCAAAGATAATGTTTTGGTAAACTCTCCAATTCCTTCTAAGGCTCCTACAAAAAACATAATTGGATCTTTAAAATTTATATATTTTTTAAGATATTCTATTCCTCCTAACTGCCTAATAGCGCTAATATGGATATAAAGCATTGAAAAAACTGCTAAGGCTAAAGTAAAATGCAAATCAGAACTCGGCGACCTTAAAACAGGAAAAACACCCAAGCCAGGGATTATTTCAACTAAATTACAAACTAATATAAAAATAAATAAAGTAGCTACTAAAGGAAAAATTTCTTCGGTTTTCTTGCGGTCCCCAGTCATTCCATCAAAAAGCCCAAAAAGAGATTCAATAATCCATTCAAAAAAATTTTGAACAGGAGTAGGAATTAATTTTCTGCTTTTAGTTCCAAAATAAAAAAGCGCCATAATTAAAACGGCGCAAATTATGCTTAATAAAAAAGTATTTGTAATGTTTATTCCTAAACAATTAAAAACCGCATAGCCAAATAAGGTTGGGGTCTCCATAAAAACAATTATATTAACTATTAAAGCTAAGTTTATCCTATACAAAAAGAATTATTCTGTCAATAAATTATAAATTGTAAGCGCTACCCTGTTTTGGGCTCTGGAGCATTTTGATTTGAGAAAAATTATAGTCTTATTCTTTTGTTTTCAATTCCACATAAAAGGTAGATCCTTGGTTTATGCCAGCAGATTCAGCCCAGATGCGGCCCTGATGAGCTTTGACAATCTCAGAAGCAAAGTAAAGTCCAATACCTACTCCAGAAGGATAGGTATTAACATAACTATACAAACCAGCTAAGAAAATAAATATCCCGCTCGGCACGAGTAAATAAATTGGAAAAGGTATTTGAATCATTTATTATTTTGTTCTTTTAATTTATAATGCAATGTTTTTCCTAAGTTAGATTTAGGCAATTCATTAAAAAATTCAATAATATGCGGAACTTTATGGGGCGCTAATTTATCTTTGCAAAATTCAATTAATTCTTCTTTGGTAGCTTCTTGACCTTCTTTTAATACTACACAAGCTTTAATAGCTTGACCATAATAATCATCGGCTACTCCAATAACAGCTACTTCTTTTACTTTAGGATGCTGTTCTAGGATTTCTTCTATTTCTCTCGGCCACACCTTTTCTCCTCTAACGTTTATCATATCATCTAACCTACTCTCTATATAAAATATCCCATCTTCATCCATTCTGCCAACATCTTTGGTATAAAACCAACCATCTTTTAATACTTCTTTTGTCTTTTCTGGTTTCTTCCAATACCCCTTAAATATCTGAGAACCCCTAATAACTAATTCTCCTACTTGGTCTAAAAATAAATCTTCCTTAGTTTCTGGATTAACAATTTTCACATCAGTATCAAAAACCGGAACTCCAACCGAGCCAAAACGTTTTTCGTAATCATTACGACTCGGATCATTAATAACTAATGGCGAGGTTTCTGAAAGTCCATACCCCTCACCGATTAAAGCATTGGGAGCTATTTCTTTAACCTTCTCCCATAGAGCAGAAGAAAAAGAAGTAGTTCCGCTACCACAAATAGTCAGCGAGGTTAAAAGAGGTTCACGGGAATGATTTTGATAATATTTTACAATAGCTGCATACATAGCTGGGACTCCTGGAAGATAACTCACCTTGTATTTTTGAATTGTTTTTATTACTTCTTGGGGCGAAAACTTAGGTATAAGAATAATGCTTGCCGCTCTTTTTATTCCCCAAGACAAGCATAAAGTAATTCCGTATACATGAAAAAGGGGCACCATTAACACCAATGAATTAAATTGCTTATCTTTTTCCCAATTGTCCATTATTAAAGTGTTTGATACAATATTAAAATGCGTCAACATCACCCCCTTGGGTTCGCCCGTTGTGCCTCCGGTGTAAATGATTACTGCTACATCATCTTTAAGATCTATTTTGACTGGATTGTATTTTGGTTCACTCTCTTTAATAAAATCAAGGAAATGAAGAGCGTTGGGACATTGAGGAGAAGGTATTTTGCCTAATAACTTGCCCATTGTTCTTTGAAAAGAAGGAAAATAATCAGCAATGCTTGTGACAATAATCTTTTCAATTTGAGGAGTGACTTTAGCAGCTTCCTCAACTTTATCATAGAAAGCATCTAGGGCTAAGACTATTCTTGGTTCAGCATCGTGGAAGAAGTATTTTAATTCTTCGGCGCTATAAAGAGGATTAAAAGGCACTGGGATTGCTCCTGCTTTCATTGTTCCATAGAAAGCAATGACAAATTGAGGGCAGTTAGGCAATAAAAAAAAGACTCGGTCGCCTTTTTGAATGCCTAAACCCTGTAAAGCGTTGGCAAATTTATCAGATAATTCTTTTAATTCTTGGTAAGTAATTTCCTTGCCATAGAATACTAAAGCTGTTTTGTGAGGATACTTTTCAGCTGAATCATCTAAGAATTGATACAAAGGTATCTCTGGATAATCTAAATGATGAGGCACGCCCTCAGGATAAAATTTAAACCAAGGACGGTCATCGGGAACATAATATTCTGCTTTGGCCATATTGTTTTGATATATTAATTTATTATTATTTATTAATACTAAACAAAAGAGCTCCCTTGGGAGTTCTTTGCTAACTTCTTTTTGAATTTTGATTTTCTAAAGATTGTTTGTTTTTGAGTTTTAACATATTAAATAATTGCTATTCTTAAAATACCGTAATTAAAAACAATAGTATTTAATATTATAATATTTATTTACAAATCTTTGCAAGTTCTTCTTTAACAACTTGACGGTCATCCCATGCCTCTTTTCTGCCGTTTTCCCAACAAATCCATGGTTCGCAACCTTTACCAGTAATTACTACAGTATCCCCTTTCCCCGCTAAGCTCAAAGCTTTATGAATAGCTTCTCTCCGGTCAAAAATTTTAATAAGTTTATTTTTATCTTTTACTCCCGCGCTTACAGCTTCAATAATTTCTTTTGGGTTTTCATCGTAAGGGTCTTCGTTGGTTACAATAACAATATCTCCATATTGAGAAGCTATTCCACCTAAAATAGGCCTTTTCCATTTATCTCTTCCTCCTCCGCAAGAACCTAATACACAAATAAGTCTCCCCTTCTCTGGTTTAACAAATTGATAAACTTTTTCTAAAGCTTCGGGCACAAATGCATAATCAACAAAAACCTGAAAAGGTGAATCTATAACTTTTTCCATTCTGCCCGGCACTTGTTCGACCTCACTAATCGCCTCGCTGCAAACTGATAAATCAATTTTTTCAGATTGAGCTATGGCAATTGCCGCTAAAGCGTTATAAATATTAAAACTGCATAAAATTTTTAAATTAAAAGGATTATTATCAACTTCAAAATACGAACCATTGTAATCTGAAAAAGCATTTTTAGCCACAATATCAGCGGTTTTGTTTTCTATGGCATAAGTAATTATTCTTTTAGCGCTAAAACTTAAAAAATAATCAGCGTATTTATCATCAATATTAATAATGTGAGTTCCAGGAACAGCTGCAAAAAATTTTCCTTTCGCTTGTTTATAATTTTCAAAACTTCCGTGCGCTTCAATATGCTCTGGATTCAAATTAGTAATAACCGCAGTTTGAAAATTAATAAACTTATGCCGATTTTGCGCCACTCCTTCAGAGGTAGTCTCAATAAAAGCAAAGTCGCATTTGGCTTTTACCGCTTCGCTTAAAAATTTATTTAAAATATGCCTTCCCGGCATAGTCATTTTTAACTTGTTTTCTCTTTCCTCTTCTCTAATCTTAAAAGCGATAGAAGTGAGAGCGGCTGTTTTATATCCAGCTTTTTCAAAAATTTTACAAGCAATATTTATGGTGGTTGATTTGCCGTTTGTGCCAGTAACGCCAATTACTTTTATTTTTTTAGATGGAAAACCATACCACAAAGCTGAACAAAAAGCCCAACCTAAATGATAAAAGTTAATAAATCTTTTAGAAAATAATTTACGAATGTAGTTTTTGATCGTCATTTAGCTAAATATTTTAATGCTTCTCTTAAGCGGTCTTCTAAATTTTTAATATCTGGCGAAACATTTTGAAGCGCTTGGATAATCTCCGAACGATTAAAGCCAAGCTCGCTTAAGGCCTTAATGGCTTCATCGTCTAATGAGGTTTTGTTTTTCTTAATTTCTTCTATTTTACCGGTAAGTTCTAATAATATTTTTTGTAATTTTTTTGCACCTACTCCTTTTACCTCTGGGGGCATTTCTCCGCTTTCTAAAGCTTGTTTTAATTTTTCAATTGAACCTAAGCTCGCTAATTGCAAAGCTGTTTTAGCTCCCACGCCCGACACGGCTTTTAGGGTTTTAAATAACTCCATTTCTGCCTCAGTTAAACAACCATACAATTCCATAGTCTTCTCGCCCACCAATAAATAAGTATAAAGATGGACCTCATCGCCTAAGTTAATTTGGTCTAAATTAAGATTAGCTAAAAAAACTTCAAAACCAAACCCGCCTCGTTCTAAAATAATTTTTTTGTCGTCCTTGTGTATAATTTTTCCAGCTAAATAACTAAGCATTGTTTTTATTATATATAAAAACAGAAAAATTGCCAATTTTATAGCCAAAAGCGTCGCAGCAATATGATAATTTCATAGTTGAGCAATTTAGAAATTTCATACCTGACTAAATTCTGTCATAATCTTCTTAAGAAAGGTCTCTATAAGAATAATTAAAATCTTAAGAAACATGTTTAGGGTCAGACCCCTAAACATTTTGAAAAAGGCAAAAATAATGTTTGGGTCTTTATGCCTCTTTATACCTGAGTGATGTTTAGGGGTCAGACCCCCCAATGCCCTTGGGGTCTGACCCCATAAACATCACACCTTGAAATACGAACCCATTAAAAAATATCACAACATTGAAATACCGAAAAAATACCGAGGGGGTCTGACCCCGTAAACATCACAACCTTAAAATACCGAACCCCGTAAACATCTATTGAAAAAATGGGGAGGGGTCAGGGCCCCAGGTACCGACGGGACCTGACCCCTCAAAAACAGGGTCAGACCCCTAAACATGGTATAGGGCAGGGGTGATGTTTGGGGGTCTGACCCCTAAACATACCCCTAAACATACTAAACATATCTTAACATATTTCCGTATTTTTTTGAAAAACCGCCATATGTGTGCGCACATTACCAGCGCACACTCTTGCTTATTTTCAAAAAGTATTATATATAATTATTATATGCCTATTACAAAATCAGCTAAAAAACAACTTCGTCAAAATCCAAAGAAAAAAGCCCAAAATGATGCCAAAAAAATGGAGATGAAAAAGCTTATGAAGCAAGCTTTAATTTTGGCGCAAGATAAAAAAACAGAAGAATTATCTAAATTGGTTCCTAATCTTTATAAAGCTATTGATAAGGCCTGTAAAACTGGGGTCATCAAAAAAAATACTGCCAGCCGAAAAAAATCATTAATTGGCAAAAAATTATCCGCTCTTACAAAATAAAAACTGCTTCTCAGCAGTTTTTGTTTTGTTTTTGTTTATATTTCTAAAATAAGCAAATCTAGGGCTGTTTCTGGTAAAATCTTTCCCACTTTAATATCAGCGTCTAAATCAATAATCTTCTGATAAAAATTTTTTAAGTCGTCTAAAGAAAAATTATTAGCTTGATAAATTGATTTTCTTAAAACATAAGGACTAATCCCTGTGTTTTGAAAATTACCATTTGCGGTTTTGGCAATAATGATATTTTTTATTTGCCAAGCTATCATAGAAAATAAATACGGCACCTCTGCCCCGCCCATTAAATGCTCTTTTAGTAAACGAATGGCTTTAGATTTATTTTTTTGAGTTAAGGCATCAATTGCTTCAAAGATATTTAATTCCAAATCTGGAATAATTAAAGTTTGTAAATCTGATTCGGATATTTCAGTCCTGCTTTCTGCTAAAACAAAATGAGCAAGCCTTTTAATTTCATTCTCTAATCTCCATAAATCATTGCCAATATAATTAACTAATTCATTAACAGCTCCGAGAGTAAATCTAACTTTATTTTTTTCAGCTTCCTTATTAATCCAATTCTTTAATTTAACGCCACTTAAATTTTCAAATAATTCTAATTTTGCGCCTTGGTCTTTCAAAAAATTTAGAAATTTATCTTTTGGATTTATCTCCCGTCCTTCATATAAAATTAAGACATTGTCACTTTTTATAAATTTGATTGTGTTTTTTGAAAATACTTCTTTTAGCTTAATGTTCTCAAAAAAATTATCCAAAATAATAAGTTTCTTTTCATTAAACATAGATAATCCAAACATTTCATTTTCTAAAACTTCCCAATTAATATCTTTTGCCTCAAACCGATTTAAGTTAATCCCGCTTGGATATTTTTTTTGATACTCTAAAATAAGCTCGTTTAAGCGCTCCCTTCCCCTATATGAATCTGGTCCATAAATTAAAATAATCATTTTTTGATTTGGCAAACTGGACAATAAAAAGTCCCTCGCCCACCTAAAGTAATTCGTTTAATTTTAGCGCCGCAAACAGGACAACACTCTCCTTCGCGGCCATAAACTTGAATAATTTTTTGGTAATTGCCTTTATTGCCCTGGATATCCCGATAATCAGAGATGCTGGCTCCTCGAGCGGCTATTCCTTTAACTAAAACATTCCGAATGGCCCCATATAATCTTTTCAGATCTTCTAAGGTTAAATGCTCAACTCGAGTTTCAGGATGAAGCCTTGCCTCAAATAATATTTCGCTTGCATAGATATTGCCAATCCCAGCTATAAAATTTTGGTCCATTAAAACTAATTTAAGACAGCCTCGTTTTTTTTGAAAAAGTTGGCAAAATTTATTAAAAGTAAAGTTGGGATCTAATGGCTCTGGACCTAAAGTTCTAAATTTTTTTGATGAAAAAAGCACATCTTTCTTCCAAAGCTCTAATTTGGCAAATCTTCTCAAATCTGAGAGGGCTAATTGTTCTTGGTTGTCTAAAGTAAAAATAATTCTTAAAAATTTATTAATTGGGTCGTCTTGCAGAGCTCCTTTTTGTAAAGGAACCCATTGATTATTTTTAAACTCCCATTTTCCGACTAGCAGGTGGCCAGTCATTTTTAAATGTATTAAAAGAACGCAATCTTTATTTAAAAAAAATAAAATATTTTTAGCGCGTCTTTGAACATCTAATATTGTTTTTCCAAGTATTTGTTTTTTAAAGTCACGAGTATTAGAAGGATGATGAATAATTGAAGGATCTTGAATCCAAAGGTCAATAAAAGTCCTTTGCAGGACTTTTTTCTTTAAATCAAGAGCAATTGTTTCTACTTCCGGCAGTTCCGGCATTTTATTTCTTTAATAATATGGCTTGTAATTTATTAACCACTTCTTGAGGGGTTAAATGAGCTTTAACTAAAAAATCTTGCGCTCCTAATTTTAATCCTTTTTCAATATCTTCGCTTTGCCCCAAATTAGAAAGAATAACAATCGGGATATTGGCAGTTGCAGGATCTTTCTTTGCCATTTCTAAAACTTCGTAACCATTAATACCGGGCAAAATTAAATCTAAAAGCACAACATCTGGCAATTCTGTCTTAATTTTTTCTAAACCCTCTTCCCCATCTACGGCTGAGATAACTTCATATTTTAGAACAGAAAGCTTACGAACCATCAATTCCCTTAAAAATTTGTCATCTTCAATTATTAATATTTTTTTTGGCATTTTAATTTTTAAAAAATTATTTTAGGAATAATTGTTTTTCTAATGTCATTACTTTTTCAACCACTTCGCTTGGATTAAACTCAGTTTTAATAATCCAATCTAAAACTCCTAATTGTTTAGCTTTTTCTAATTCCACTGGCTGGCCAGAATTGCTAATAATTATAACCGGAATTTTTCTTAATAATTCATCGGTCTGCATTTCTTCAAGAACTTGAAATCCGCTTTTTTTAGGCATAATCAAATCTAATAAAACTAAATCCGGCTTAAAAACTCGCATCGCGGAAAGGCCGATTTCTCCATCTTCAGCTGTTTCTATTATATAACTTTTTTCAATAAGTTTGCGCGCTAACATTTCACGCAATAACTCATCGTCTTCCACAATTAAAATTTTCATAATTGAACCTGCTTTTATTTTATAATTTTATTATGTTTTGGTCAAATTTTTTATCACCCTGTTTGTCCCCATTTGTTCATTGATATTTTTTGTCTAATTTAAGCCGTTTTATTTTTATCTTTTGGCATAATCGGCAAAGTAAAATAAAAAGTAGTCCCCTGTCCTTCTTGAGATTCAAACCAAATTTTTCCTTTATGAGCATCAATAATATTTTTAGCTGTGTAAAGCCCCAAGCCAGAACCATCTGTTTCTAGCCGCATTACATTGCTCCCTCTGAAAAATTTAGTAAAAATACGATTTTGTTGGTCTTGAGGAATTCCTACTCCACTGTCTTTGATTTTAAAAAGAATATTGTTTTTCTCTTGACCTAAACTAATTTGAATTGTCCCTTCTTCTGGAGTATATTTAATGGCATTTTCTAAAAGATTCTGAATAACTAATCCAACTTTTTCTTGATCGGCCAATATTTGAGGAAGAACGCGTTTTGGTTTTTTATAATCTAATTTAATTTTTTTAATTTTTAATAAATCTTCAGCATTTTGAATAGCTGTTTCGGTTAATAATTCTAAATGGGTCGGAGCAGGCTTATATAAAAATCGCCCTTCTTCAATTCTTGTCACATTTAATAAATCATTAATTAAAGAAATCATTCTTTCGTTGCTTTCATAAGTTTTTTCTAATAATTCTTGCTGCTCAGGAGTTAATTTGCCAACATCTCCATTCAAAAGCATACTAATAGTCCATTTAATGGCTGATAATGGCGTCCGCAACTGGTGAGCCGCAATAGAAACAAATTCAGTCTTCATAGATTCTATTAGTTTGTCTCGCGAAACATCGTAAATAATTATTAAGGTTTTCTTGTCTTGTTCGCTTATCTCCAAGGGCACTGCGCTTACTTCTAAAAATTTATTACCCCCCATTACAATTTCCCGTCGCAATCCATATTTAATTTTATCTTTTTTTCCGTTTTTAATAACTTTATAAAAAGGAATTAAATCTAAATCTGGTGAAGATATCTTAAAAATATTTTTTCCCATAAGCTCATCTTTTTTGCTTTTTAAAAAAGATTCAGCTAATGGATTGACTAATTCAATTTTATTATCCTTGTCTAAAACTATAATCCCATTAGGGATATTATTAATAATTGCTAGGGTTTGAGCTTTTTCACGAATCGCCTCCTGTCGCGCTGCTTCCGTGTCTTCTAATATATTCATAAAAGCTAACCGAATTTTTCTAAACTCTTCGTCTTTCCATTTTGCTTCTTTAATTGTCTCGTCTGCCCCGATTAAGGGTTTTGTTTCAAAAATTGTTTTTTGTTTATCGTTTTCCATAAATATCTTTACTTTAATTTACCACAATTTAAGATTTTGACCAATTTTTGTCTCTAATTCTTTTATTTGTTCTATTTGTTTTTTGCTTTTCTTGAGTTTGTTCTTTTTATTAATTTTATTGTTAAATGTAAGGGGTTTAATATCTTCATCTCCGGGTAATTTTTTGCTTAAACTTATAAAACCCATTTTAAGTAAATACTCGCGCGCTTTTTCTTTATTAAAACCTTGCCAAAAGCAATCTTCTAATTTTATTGGAAGCTCTGCGTCTTTTTTTATTTGCGACAAAGCATAACTTAAATAAGCTTCTTGTTTTTGAGTCAATAATTTTTCTTTTATTGTTTGCTTTATCTTTGAATTTTCCTTCTCTGCCTCTTCATAAATATGGCCTAAATCACCATATTCCTTAATTAATTCTAAAGCTGTTTTTTCTCCAATGCCTTTGACTCCGGGAATATTGTCTGAAGCATCTCCTTTTAGGGACTTAAGTATAACTATTTGGCTCGGCGAAATACCTGAAAATCTTTTTTTAATTTCACTTTCGTCATAAAGTTGTCCTTCTTTTACGCCTTTAACTAAAAAATAAACAACTGTATTGGCGCTAACTAATTGTAAATTATCCAAGTCGCCAGAAATAATAATATTTTTAATTTGTGATGAATGATTGTTTTCTGAAAATTCAACTAATGTGCCAATGATATCATCTCCCTCATATCCGCTTTTTTCAAATACCGGAATATTAAATAGGCCTAAAATTTCTTTAGTAATGGGAATTTGCGCATAAAATTCATCGGGGGCTTTAATTCTCTTAGCCTTATATTCAGTAAAGGCTTGTTTTCTAAAAGTTGGTTCAGGCCTATCAAAACAAGCCGCTATATAGCGCGGCTGAAAATCCTTAATTACCTTAAAAAGCATTAATAAAAAACCATAAACTGCATTAATGACTTGCCCGTCTTTATTGGTTAAAGGAGGCAAGGCATGAAAAGCCCGATGCAAAATAGAATTAGAATCTAAAATTAAAAAATTTTCTGGTTTGTCTTTTAATTCCATAATTATTTCTTATAATTTTTTATATTTATTTCTCGCTTATTCTCGTCTAAAATTTTCAAGACAATGTCGGTTCTTTCTTTCGGTAAAAATTGTTCAATTTTTTCAGGCCATTCAATAGCTACAATATTCTGAGGATTATTAATTATTTCTTCAAAATCAAGTTTAAGAATTTCTTCTGGCTCTTCTATCCGATAGCAATCTAAATGGTAAAAATTATTAAATTTTTGATTTCTTAAAGGAAAACGCGACATAATTATAAAGGTGGGGCTCTGAATTTTTTCTTTAATATTCAATCCCTTTCCAAAGCCTTGCAAAAAACAGGTTTTTCCAGCCCCTAGCTCTCCTCTCAAACAATAAACTCGCGCCTTAGAATTAGGTTTTGCCTCTTTGGCTAACTTTTCACCAAAACATTTTGTCTGTTCAGGCGATAGACTAATTTGTTTCATAATTTGCGCTGCCTTTAACTCTCGTTATTTTAATCTAAATTATTAACTTTAATTTTATTTATTTTGATTAGTTTTTATTATACAAAAAATTAGTAAAAAAATAAATGCCACGGCTTAAATCATCTAACATCTAAAATCCCATGTTTGGGGGTCAGACCCCTAAACATTTTGGGAAGGTCTGAAAAAAATGGGGAGGGGTCAGGGCCCCAGATACCCTCGGGACCTGACCCCTTAGAAACAGGACCTGCCCCTAGACATCAAAACCCTAAAGATGATCTCAATTGTCTTGCCATTCTTAAAAATATGCCTTGTCATTCTTAAAAATATGCCTTGTCATTCTTAAAAATATACGCTCTTATAAAATTGACTTTTGCCTTAAAATAAAGTAGGTTGAAGAAAAATATGGAGATTAATTCTAATATAGAAAAAATAAAAAATATTCTAAAAAACAGCAAAAATATAGCTTTATTTTTAGAAGACAATCCCCCTCCTGATGTTATCGGCGCATCTTTGGCAATGTTTTTTGCGTTAAAAAAATTTAATAAAAATGTATTGTTAGCTAACCCAACCCCCCTTCCTGTTTTGAATGTCTTGATCAAAAAAATGACTAAAGAAAAATTAGTGCTTATTTTTGAAGATGATGCCTCTGAAATTTTCTATGAGAAAAATAGCGGCCAAACAAAAATTTATCTTACCCCAAAAAATAATCCTATCCGTCCAAATAGTTTTTCTTGTCAAATTTCTAAAGTCAAAGAAGATCAATTAACGAATGAATCTGCTCCTTTTGATTTATTAATTAGCTTAGACATTAATAAATATGAAATAATAGAAAATAAACTAACCGAACAAATAGATTGCCTTTCTCAATGTGATATTTTAAATATAAGCAATGATGCCAATAATCAAAATTATGGAGACATTAATTTTATCTTGCCTAACCGCAGTTTATCGGAAATTATAGCCCAGCTTATTTATAAATTAGGAAATGAATTTATGAATAAAAAAACCGCAGATGCTTTGATTTATGGGCTCTTTAATTGTGAAGATGGTTCCCCGTCTAATTCTATCTTAGAGACATTCCTTTGGTTGTTAAAAAACAATGGGCGGTTTGATTTGCTGATCAACGAAAATGAGCCCCAAAAAGAATCCCAATTAAAAATTTTAGAGCATGCTCTGCTTAATCTTGACCAAGAATTGTTTGAAAAAACAAAAATTGGATTATCTTCTGTTGAAGAAAAATTTTTCTTAGCTACGAGCAATCACCCAAAAGATTTATTGTATACAATAGAAAAAGCTAAAAATTTTTTCTTGTTTCCTGCTTTTATTCTGCTTTGGAATTCTTCTAAAGAAACCAATGGCGTCTTTTGGAGTAATGACGCCTCGCTTGTTTCAATAATTCAAAATAATTTTCCGGGACAATATAAAGATACAGGCGGTCTTTTTGTAATTAGAAATAGCGATATAAATCAAGCTAAAGAAAAAATTAAAGCGCTTCTTCCTTAAATTCAATTTTTAATTTATAATAATATAAAGATGGAACAAATTACTGACAAAATAAAAATAGAAGAAGAATTTTTAAAGAATCGTATCCGGGATTATAAAAATATCCCTAATTTTAAGGTCGCGATTGAAAGCGCAATGGGTGGCGATACAACTTTGCTTACTAAAACTGTAATGGCTGGCTCTATTCTTTTAGGTTCGTCTGATTTACATTTAGAAGCCACAGAAATAGGCAGTTTATTAAGAATAAGAGTAGATGGTCTGCTTCAACAGGTTTGTAATTTTGGAAAATCTCAGCACAAGGCTTTTTTGGGAAGAATTAAGCTTTTGGCTGGATTAAAATTAAATGTTGAAAAAAAACCGCAAGACGGCCGATTCACAGTGATTATGCCAAGCGATGAAAATGATGAGCAAGAAATTGAAATTAGGGTTTCTACTCTTCCTTCTGAATATGGAGAAAGCATAGTAATGAGAATCTTAAATCCAAAAAGCCTAATTAGTTTAGAGGATTTAGGATTAAGAAAAGACCTTTATGAAATTTTTAATGAACAAGCTCAAAAACCTAATGGAATGATTTTAGTAACCGGGCCCACTGGTTCTGGTAAAACAACCACGCTTTATGCTTTTCTTAAAAAAATTCGCAATCCAGAAATAAAAATTATTACTATTGAAGATCCGATTGAATATCGCTTAGAAGGCATTACCCAAACCCAAGTTGACCCAACTAAAGGTTATGATTTTGCTTCAGGATTAAGATCAATTGTAAGGCAAGACCCAGATGCTATTTTGGTTGGAGAAATTAGAGATTTGGAAACCGCTTCAATTGCTTTGCAGGCCGCCCTAACCGGACATTTAGTATTATCCACTTTACACACTAATGATTCTACGGGCGCTATTCCCCGCTTACAGGCCTTAGGAGAACAGCCGGCCAACATCGCGCCAGCTATTAATATGGTAATTGCCCAACGGTTAGTAAGAAAACTTTGCCCAAAATGTATGACCACAAAAACAATTCCTTTAGAAATGTATAATCTTATCCAAGCTGAACTATCTAATTTACCCAAAAACATTGATGCGCCAGGTCTTACTCCTGAAACTCAAATCGGCATCCCCAAGGGTTGTGAATTTTGCAATTTTACTGGCTACAAAGGCAGAATTGGAATTTTTGAGGCTTTTTTGATTGATGACGAAATGGAAGAATTTATTTTAACTTCTCCTCCTTCTTTTGCTATAAAAGACTTAGCTATTAAAAAAGGATTGGTTACTATGAAACAAGATGGACTAATTAAAATTTTACAAAGAATAACTACTTTAGAGGAAGTAATTAAAGTGACTGGTTAACAATAAAAACCCGGCTTATTTTTTTACTTTCTTATATGTCAAATATAAAAAAGAAAAATAAACCGGGTGATTAGTCAAACATTATTCAAACAATAATTACTGAACTGGGGGTCAACTTTAGCATTCGGGCTGAAAGCGTTAGGATTTATCCGAGGAATAATCTCGCTGAAAGCCAAATTATCCATATTCTAAAATAAATCCCTCCCCCCAGTTCAATAATTATTGTATTCTAAAAATAACACACTTCAAAATGTTTGTCAAGAGCAATATCCCCAATTCCAATAGCCAAGAAGATGCCTTAGATTTAACATTAAGACCTAAAAAATGGGATAGTTATGTTGGCCAAGAAAGGATAAAAAACAATCTTAAAGTTATAATTGAAGCCGCTAAACAAAGAAGTGAATCGCCTGACCATTTGTTGTTTTACGGTCCAGCTGGTTTAGGCAAAACTACTTTGGCTCACATTGTCGCCCAAGAATTTGGCGCGAATCTTAAAGTCACCTCGGGACCAATCATTGAAAAATCCGGAGATTTGGTCGCTCTTTTAACTAATCTTAATCCGGGAGATTTTCTTTTTATTGATGAATGCCATCGCTTAAATAGATTTGTAGAAGAATATTTATATTCAGCTATGGAGGACTTTCAGCTTTCTTTAATGCTGGGAAGGGGTCCAATGGCTAAAACTATTAATATCACTATTCCTCCTTTTACTTTAATTGGCGCCACAACTCGATTAGATTTAATTTCCGCGCCTCTGCGCAGCCGCTTTGGCGCTATTCTACAATTAAATTTTTATGAACTTGAAGAAATTGAAAAAATTATAGAAAGGTCGGCGCAAATATTAAACGCGCCAATTGAGCCAGCAGCCATTAAAATAATTGCAGAACGGTCCCGATTTACTCCCCGAACTGCTAATAAGCTCTTAAAAAGGGTACGGGATTTTGCACAAATTGAAAAATCAGCAATAATTACTAAAGAAGTAGCAGAAAAAGCTTTAAATTTTTTAGAAATTGACAATTTAGGATTAGAGCCAAGCGACAAAAAGATATTAGAAATAATTATTACCCGATTTAATGGCGGCCCAGTGGGGTTGCAAGCTCTTGCCGCTGCTTCTTCGGAAGAAAAAAATACAATTTTAGAAATTTACGAACCTTATTTAACTCAATTGGGGCTCATAAAAAGAACTCCCCAAGGTCGAGTCGCTACACCATTGGCTTATAAACACTTAAATATTAAATGTCCCAATCGTCCAAAATCTTTATTTTAATTTTATTTTTGTTTACCCCTATTTTAACTTATGCGGAAGGCCCACTTATTGTTTTTAATGAAATTTGCTGGATGGGAGACAAAACCAAAACATCTAATGAATGGATTGAATTGTATAATAATCAACCTTTTGACATTTCTCTTTCGGGGTGGGTCTTAAAAATTGACGATACGGCAGTAGAACTAAAAGGGACTATTCCTGCTCGCGGTTTCTATTTAATTTCCCGGGATAAAACTAAACCCGCAGATTTATATTTTAATAAGGCCTTGCGCAATACCGGCAATCAATTAATTTTATTGGATGCTCAAAAAAATATAATTGACCAAATGGATTGGACAAAAGGCTGGCCGGCTGGCGACAATAAAACCAAACAAACAATGGAACGCATCAATTCTCAATCATCAAGCGCGCTAAAAGAAAATTGGCAAACCAGCGCTTTTGAAAATGGAACTCCAAAATATAAAAACTCAGATAAGCACCCCATCAACCAATCTGAAAAAAATAATGATAATAGCAATGTTAATGTAGCGGAAAATATCGCAACAGCGAATGGAAAAAATACAGAAAGCTTGGGTTTAAATTCAAATAGTCAATCCGGGTCATCAAAAAATTTTTCTTTTTCAACTAAATCATTATTAACTGGCTTAGTTATTGCGTTATTGTCTGGTCTTTTAATTGTATTATTAAAAAAATCTATAAAACAAACTTAATAAGGAAAAACTGTTCGCCGAAAACCAGATGATTAATTGCTTGAACTTTTAATACTTTTAGTATATTGTAAGCTTAATAAAAAATTAAAAATAAAACTATGAGCGGACATTCTCATTGGAGCACAATTAAATTTAAGAAAGGCGCCGAAGACGCTAAACGAAGTAAAATTTTTTCTAAATTAAGCAAAGAAATATCTATCGCAGCCCGCGAAGGCGGTTCTGATATTGCTTTTAATCCTAAATTGCGTTCCGTGGTTGAAAAAGCGCGCAACTCTAATATGCCGGCCGACAGCATTGAAAAAGCAATTAAAAAAGGCGCAGGAGAGTTAGAAGGTTTTAATTTAGAAGAATTTATATTAGAAGCATACGGGCCTAATGGGGTGGCAATAATTATTGAAGGAATTACTGACAATAAAAATAGAAGTTTGGGGGAAATAAAAACAATCTTAAATAAATATAATGGCAAAATGGTGGAAGGAGGCGGTATAAAATGGATGTTTGAAAAAAGAGGAGTTATCACTATTGCCCAAAACGATATTAAGCGAAGCAAAGATGATATGGAATTATTAATTATTGAAGCTGGTGCAGAAAACTTTTTCTGGGAAGAAGAGGGATTGGTTATTTATACTAAACCTGAAGAATTGGAAAAAGTAAAAAAATTTATTGAGGAAAATCACTTAAAAATAGAATCTGCTAATTTAGAATGGGTAGCAAAAGAAACAATTAATGTTGATGAAGATACCCGCGAAAAAAATCAAAAACTTTACGAAGCTTTAGATGATAATGACGATATCCAAAATATTTATTGGAATATTTAAAGTCGTCTGTTTCTCATTTTTATGATAATTTTAGGCATTGACCCCGGCACAGCCACAACTGGAATTGGGTTAATTGAATATAAAAAATCTAATCGCCAACAATTAGATTGTCTTTATTATGGCATTATTGCTACTCCGGCCAACGTCCCTTTAGAAAATAGGCTGGAAATGCTTTATAATGATTTAACTAAAATTATTAAAAAATATAAACCAACAATTTTGGCTGTAGAAAGCCTTTATTTTTTTAAGAACGCCAAAACAGTGATGGCAGTAAGTCAAGCCAAGGGAATTGCGCTTTTGCTCGCTGCTCAAAAAAATTTGCCTATTTTTGAATTTACGCCCTTGCAGGCTAAAATTGCGGTAACTGGTTATGGCCGCGCTTCTAAACAACAAGTTCAAAAAATGATAAAAAATTTATTAAGCTTAGAGAAGCTCCCTAAGCCAGATGACGCAGCCGATGCTTTGGCTTTGGCTATTTGCTGCGCCGCTGCTCAAAATTTCAAAAATAAATTTTTTTAACGTAAATCTAAAGACCAAATATCATTGCGCCAGCGATAATGAGAATCCATTCCTGCTAAAATCCAAATTTTGTTTTGAAAAACTGCTGAGCCAAAATCCTCTCTTCCCTCCCAAGGGACAGCTTCATTGAATTTTTCCCAATTTTTTCCATCAGTTGAAGTCCAAACATCGTTTTGGTCGTTTGTGTTTTGAGGATCAGGAAGACGGCCAATTAACCAAAGTTTATCCGAAGCAGTTAAAAGACTATGCCCTTGCCGGGGCAGCCAAACAGCATTTGAAGTAATTAATTCCCAATGAAGACCATCTGAAGAAACCCATTCGTCATTAAAAACATTGTCTTTCAAATCCATTCCGCCTGTTAAAAATATTTTTCCATTAAAAACTGCCATGCTGTGGTCCCATCGGGGTGACCACAAAGCTTCTCCTTCTTTAGTCCAATTAATCCCGTCTGAGCTTGACCAGATATCATTGAAGGTTTTATTTTTTTTATAATTAACTCCGCCAAAAACCCAAAGCTTATCATTAAAAACTAAAACTTGCTGACCTTCTCGCGGTTCCCATAATCCATTTTTTTGTTTTTCCCAATGAATTCCATCTAAAGAAGACCAAATAGAGTTTTTAGCTCCTTCTTTTGGACTAAATCCATTTAAGGCCAATAATTTATTATTAAATTTAATAATAGAAACTGAACGGCTTGGTTCCCAAGGCGCTTCTCCTTCTCTGGTCCAATTAATCCCGTCTGAGCTTGACCAGATATCATTGAAATAATCAGCTTGGTTGTAATTTACATAAAAATCTATATTGCTAATTTTTTTGCCCTGAAAAACATAACGGCACCAATCAGCTATTTTATCCAAAGGTTGTTTTTTATAAATTGCGTTATTGGCGTTTAACCCGCCAATAAGCCATAATTTATCTTGAAAAACAAAAACGCTTTGAGAATCCCTGGGACTAAAAGCTGGGTTGGCTGCTGCTAATTGAAAGCCCGGCTGTTCGATTGTTTCAAAAGTTAAAGGCGGAGGCGTAATTTTTTGTTTTTGGGGAATAAATAAAAATAATGTTAATCCAATTAACATTAAAATAATTATAAAAAATATTATCTTGAATTTTTGCTTCATTTTTTATTTTAAGATATCTCTCTAAAATTTTTCTTGCCTGCCTGCACAACAATGCCTTTTTTAATTTTAACTATTTCTTGCCAGTCTGTTTTTATTTCTGCTCGGTTTCCAAAAATAAACTTAACGCCCCCCTGCTCTACCAACCTTCTGGCTTCGCTTTTAGATTTAACTAATTGTAATTTTATTAATAAATCTAAGATATTAAGTTTTGTTTCATTAATAATTATTTTTTGAATTTCAGATGGCAGCTCTTTTTTTTCAGCCACTTTTTCAAATTCTGCTTCAGCTTTTAAAGCAATTTCTTCGGAATAAAATTGGCTTACAATTGCTCTTGCTAAAATTTTCTTTATTTCTTTGGGGTTAACTTTTTTATCATTAAGCGCTTTTTCATATTTCTTAACTTGCTCTATTGGCACTCTAGTACAACATTCAAAATAATTTATAATTAAGTTGTCTTTTAAGGACATAATTTTGTCAAACATTAAATTTGGTTCATCTGAGATATTAATAACATTTCCCCAACTCGTAGACATTTTTCGTCCATCTAATCCATAAATCATTTTTAAAGTCATAATATCTTGAGGTTCCATTCCAAAAAATTTTTGCACTTCTCGTCCAATTTTTAAATTAAAAAGCTGGTCAAATCCTCCAATTTCAATATCGGCATTAACAGCAACCGAGTCATACCCTTGCAAAATAGGATAAAACATTTCATGCAACCCAATGGGTTTGCCCGCCTCCCATCTTTCCTTAAAATTGCGGCGTTGAATCATTTGCTGAGCAGTAAAGTTCATTGATAAAGACAAGAGTGTGCGTAATTTCAGAACTGAAAGCCATTGTTCATTATAACAAACTTGGACCTTATTTATGTCTAAAATTTTACCAATTTGGATTAAATAAGTTTCTAAGTTTTTTTTGATTTCGTCTTCAGTCAAGGGCCGGCGCAAAGAATCCTTATCAGAAGCATCTCCGATTTGAGCTGTAAAATTACCAATAATTAAAATAATTTTATGACCCAGCTCTTGAAAATCTTTCAATTTTAAAAGCGCGGTTGCTCGGCCTAAATGAATTTTAGGACCAGTCGGGTCAATTCCAAATTTAATATTAAGTTTTTTACCTGAAAGCAACGCCTTTTCAAGGTGTTTTTTATCAATAATATCCTCTGTTCCTCTCTCTAATATTTCTTTTATTTTTTCAGGATTGGTATCAATTTTCATATTGATAACCTTAATATTATTTAGATTGATTGTTTTTATAATACCTTTCTATATTGGAGAGGTCAAGGTTGTATATCAAATCTAAAATCCAATGTTTGGGGGTCAGACCCCTAAACATTTTGAAAAAGACAAAAATAATGTTTGGATCTTTATACCTGGGTGATGTTTAGGTCTTTGTACCTGGGTGATGTTTAGGGGTCAGACCCCCCAATGCCCTTGGAGTCTGACCCCGTAAACATCACAACCTCAAAATACGAACCCATTAAAAAATATCACAACATTGAAATACCGAAAAAATACCGACGGGTCTGACCCCGTAAACATCACAACCTCAAAATACGAACCCATTAAACATTTATTGAAAAAATGGGGAGGGGTCAGGGCCCCAGGTACCGACGGGACCTGACCCCTCTCAGAAAAAGGCAGGAATGATGTTTAGGGGTCTGACCCCTAAACATGCGTTTTTAATTTTTTTGTTAGCCTGAAAGAATCAGCATGTTTGGCATAAGCAAACCAGGCATTAATCCTCTCTTCCTTTTTAACTTTTTTCGTCTTTTTCAAAAATCTTTTGACCGTGCTTTTCCTTAATAAAACATGATTTTTAAAAATGACGTATCCCAGAAAATCAATACCCTTGGAGGAAGGAAATATGTTTGCCTTTTTGGGGTGTAATTTTAACTTAAGATCAAACTGTAGATAATCACTAATCTTTTCTTTTAGATAATGCAAATCCTGCTTTTCCCCTAAAATCAAAAAATCGTCCATATAACGAATAAAATATTTTGACCTCAACTCGCGCTTAACAAACTGGTCTAATTGATTTAAAAAAATATTGGCAAATAATTGAGAAGTTAAATTGCCAATGGGGATACCAATTTTTGTTTCTTTGTTGAAGGAACTGATAATTTCTTTAATTAAATTAATTACCTTTTTGTCTTTTATCTTCTTCTTGATTATTTCCAAAAGAATAGTTTGGTCTACGCTATCGAAATATTTTGAGATATCACACTTAAGACAATACCCTCTCCCCGCGGCTTTGAGCCATAATTTTAGTTTTTTTAGAGCTCGATGCGTTCCTTTTCTTTTCCGACAGGCATATGAATCAAAAATAAAGGTCTTTTCAAAAATTGGCTCAATTACATTGCACAAAGCATGGTGCACAACCCTATCTCTAAAATACGGCGCTCTAATTGTTCTTTTCTTTGAATCGCGAATAACAAATTCCTTGTATCCTCCGTGGACATAATTCTCTCCCTCAAGCTGTTTTTTAATATCTACCAAACCGTATTCCAAGAAATAATTAAACAATAAGATATCTTTTTTAAACCTTTTGC
>Ga0209506_1000177_pt1 | contig 94686 bp, 82 predicted proteins | sample AD_JPNHG2_MetaG_FD_184409 | JGI IMG/M metagenome (GOLD analysis project Ga0209506, IMG submission 184409) | Active sludge microbial communities of municipal wastewater-treating anaerobic digesters from Japan - AD_JPNHG2_MetaG (SPAdes) (version 2) | ecosystem: Engineered > Bioreactor > Anaerobic...
TCACCCCCGCCACCGTGCCGCCGGGCGACTGGTTCCAGATGTTCGACGGCAAGAGCCTCAACGGCTGGAAGGTGCTGAAGGAGGACAGCTTCTCGCTCGCCGGCAAGGTGGAGGTAAAGGACGGCGCCATCGTACTCGGCGAGGGCATGCCCTTCACCGGCATCCAGTGGGAAGGCGACTTCCCGAAAGAGGAATTCGAGGTGCGCTGGGATGGTTGCCGGCAGAACGGCATTGACATCTTCGGCGGCCTCACGGTCCCGGTGGGCGACTCCCATGTGACCTTCGTGTGCGGCGGCTGGGGCGACAGCGTGGTGGGCCTCTCGAGCATAGACGACCGCAACGCCAGCGACAACGAGCAGACGAAGATCATGAGCTTCAAGAACAACCAGTGGCACGAGTTCCGCCTCCGCGTCACCAAGGCCAAGATCGAGGCCTGGGTCGGCGACAAGCAGGTGGTGGACCTCGAGCGGGGCACCCACAAGTTCACCATCTACGACGAACTGCTGCCCTGCCGGCCGCTCGGCTTCTTCTCCTGGAGCACGCAGGGCGCCGTGCGGAACATCGAGATGCAGCGTCTCAAGCCCGCCCCGTAGCGTCTCGCTCAGCAGCGCGGTCAGGCGCCGGAGGCCGCGGCGGCGCTTCACCGCCCGGCGCCTGTCCCCTCCTCCATTTGTGAGTCACCCGCGGGGATGGTAAAATATGGCAGCCAGGGCGTTGCCCTGGCGAGGAGTCCGCATGAGTCAGAAGTTCCTGGTCACCTCGGCTCTGCCCTACGTCAACGGCGTGAAACATCTGGGCAACGTGATCGGCTCGCTGCTGCCGGCCGACATCTATGCCCGCTGGCGCCGCATGCAGGGCCACGACGTGCTCGCCGTGTGCGGCACCGACGAGCACGGCACCCCCTGCGAGCTGGCGGCCCTGGAGGAGGGGCTGCCCGTCGAGGAATACGCCGCGAAATACTACGCCATCCAGAAACGCATCTACGAGCAGCTCGGCCTGGCCTTCGACTACTTCGGCCGCACCTCCAGCCCCCAGAACCGCGCGATCACGCAGCACCTGTTCCTGCGCCTGTGGCACAACGGCTACATCACCGAGCGGGCCATCCGCCAGCTCTACTGCAACGACTGCGCCCGCTTCCTGCCTGACCGCTACGTGCAGGGCACCTGCCCCTTCTGCGGCTTCCCCCGAGCCCTCGGCGACCAGTGCGAGAGCTGCACCAAGCTGCTCGACCCCGCCGACCTGCGCGAGCCGCGCTGCGCCGTGTGCCAGCGCTCGAACCTCCAGGTGCGCGAATCCAGGCACCTCTTCCTCGACCTGCCCAAGGCCACGCCGCTCGTCGAGCGCTGGATCGCCACCCGCACCCACTGGCCCAAGACCACCCTCGGCATCGCCCACAAGTGGCTCAACGAGGGCCTCCGCGAGCGCTGCATCACCCGCGACCTCCGCTGGGGCGTGCCCGTGCCCCTCCAGGGCTACGAGGACAAGGTCTTCTACGTCTGGTTCGACGCGCCCATCGGCTACATCGGCATCTCGATGGAGTGGGCCGATGCCCGCGGCACCCCCGGCGCCTGGCAGACCTATTGGAAGGACCCCGCCACCCGCCTCGTGCAGTTCATCGGCAAAGACAATGTGCCCTTCCACGCCGTCACCTGGCCCGCCGTGATCATGGCAGCCGACGACGGCTTCGTGCTGTGCGACATGCTCAAGGCCTTCGAGTGGCTCAACTACGAGGGCGGCAAGTTCTCCACCAGCCAGGGCCGCGGCGTCTTCAGCGACCAGGCCATCGAGCTCTTCCCCGCCGACACCTGGCGCTACTACCTGTGCATGGTCGCCCCCGAGAAGGGCGACAGCGATTTCACCTGGGCCGGCTTCCAGAGCACCGTCAACAGCGACCTGGCGAACGTGCTCGGCAACTTCGTGCACCGCAGCCTCACCTTCCTCAACAAGAACTGGGGCGGCGTGGTGCCCGACGCCGTGGGCGCCGGCGACGCCGAGGCCGCCATCCGCCAGACCCTGGCCGACACGGTGAAGGCCGTCAACGAGGCCATGGAGGAGTGCTCGTTCCAGAAAGCCGTGCGCGCCCAGCGCGACGCCTGGGCCGCGGCCAACGCCTACTTCCAGACCAAGCAGCCGTGGCACCAGGTGAAGGCCGACAAGGCCGCGGCCGGCACCACCCTCAACGTCTGCGCGCACCTGTGCCGCGCCTTCGCCATCCTCGGCGCGCCGTTCATCCCCTTCACCGGGCGGCGGCTCTTCGCCAACCTGGGCCTCGACGGCTCGCCCGAGACCGAGGCCTGGGCGGGCATCGAGGACTGGGCGTGCCTCACCGGCCGCCGGGTGAGCCCCGCGCCCACGCCGCTCTTCGCCAAGATCGAGGACGCGCAGGTGGCCGAGCTTCAGGCCCGATTCGCGGGCAGGCAGAACAAGACCTGATCAGGAGGACACCCATGGCCAAAGGAAACTACCGCGACCGCAAAGAGCCGAAGAAGCCCAAGAAAGACAAGAAGGCCAAGGACGCGGGCGCGAAGTAGCTCCCGTTGCGGACTCCCGCGGCGACAAGCGCCCCGCCTGTCGAGCGGCCGAAGAGGCCCGCAAGCGGAATGCTCGCGGCCGCTTCGCAGCGGGAACGACGCAGCGCCGCGAATGATCCCGGCAGGGTTGGAGCCTCAGTGTCCGGGCGAGGTGGATGTGTGTTCCTTTGCGTACGCAGGGCGTAGTTTTCTGGAGACAGCCCCGATGACCCGAACCCTTCTGGCAGTCCTGGCGGCGGCTCTTCTCGGCGGCTCAAGCGCCCTGGCGCTCGACGTGGGCGACACGGCACCCGCCATCCAGGTGAAAACCTGGGTCGCCAACAAGCCCGTGACCCTCGAGGCGGCCAAGGGCAAGGTGCTGGTCGTCGAGTTCTGGGCCACCTGGTGCCAGCCCTGCCGCCGCACCATCCCCCACATCAACAAGCTGCATAAGAAGTACGGGGACAAGGACGTTGTCTTCGTCGGCATCACCGAGGAGGACGAGGCCACGGTGAAGAAGTACATGGAAACCATGGCCATGGACTACCACGTGGGGCTCGACGACGCGGGCAAGACGAACAACGCCTACATGAAGGGCGTGGCCGGCATCCCCCACGCCTTCGTGGTGGACCGCGACGGCAAGGTGGCCTGGCACGGCCATCCGCTGACCAAGATGGCCCAGGTGATCGAGGAGCTCGTGGCCGGCAAGTTCGACGCGGCCCGGGCCAAGAAGCTCGCGGCGCTTCAGCAGAAGCTGGGCGACGCCGCCCGCACCCGCGACCAGGAGCGGGTCATGGAGGTGGTCAACGAGATCATCCGCGAGGTGCCCGACGACCCCGACGCCTATCGCCTGAAGCGCGCCATCCTGCGCGACCAGGGCAAGCTCGAGGAGACCTGGCCCGTGCTGCTCGACATGGCCAAGGGCTGCGCCAAGGACCCCGAAGCGCTGATCGAGGTGGCTCTCACCCTCAGCACGGCCGGCGACCTGGAGCACCGCGACCTGCCCAAGGCCCTGGAACTGGCGAAGCAGGCCGCCGCCCTCTCCGACGCCAAGGCCGTGGGCGTGCTCGCCGCCCTGGCCCGCGTGCACTATGAGCTCGGCCACGTGGCCCTCGCCGCCGAGACCGCCGCCAAGGCCGCCGCCGAGGCCGAAGGCGAAGACAAGACGCGCCTCGAAGCCCAGGTTGCCTTCTACCGCAAGGAACTCGAGCGCCGCCGCCAGGACCCCGACGCCAAGTGAGAGCCGGGCGAGCTTCTGGCCGGCCGCCGTGCAGGGTGCACACGCGCCGGCTCCCTCGCGCCCGCGGCCCGCGGCAGGCGGCCCGCGTCCCCTCATTCCTCCACATCCAGCACCACCGGCCGCGCCGGCGCGCCGCTGGCGCCCTGGAGCTTGAGCGGCACGCCCACATAGAGCCACTTACGACGCTCGGCGAGCAGCTCGTCGGGAATCGCCAGGTCCTCGGCGATCCAGATGCGGCGGCGCAGCAGCGTCTCGTGCGGCGGGCGGTCGAACTGCTCGAGCGTGGTGCCGATGGTGAAGTGGTCAATGCCCACGCCCTTCACGCCGCGGGCGCAGACCCACTCGGCGCCCTCCTGCGTCAGGTAGGGCGAGTGGTGCATCCAGCGCTCGGCGTCCTCGCCGCGGAAGCGCGACCAGCCCGTGGCCAGCAGCAGAATGTCGCCCGACGCCAGCAGGTCGCGCCACGGCTCCAGGTCGGCGGGGCCGATCTCATCATCGTCGCCCTTGCGCCGCAGGTCGGCCACCACGCATGGCCCCACGAAGTGGTCGGGACGGAAGTCTGTTATCGCTCCCCGGTCGAGGTGCAGCAGGTGGCTGGGCGCGTCCACGTGCGTGCCGGAGTGGCTGGCGAGAAAGAGCGTCTCGAGCTTGAAGCCGTCGGCATCAATCGTCTTCACGTTCCTCACCCGCACGCGCGGGTCGCCTGGGAAGGCGGGGCACCTGTCGAACAACGGCTGCGCGAGGTCGAACACGCGGCGGATGCGGAGAGCCATGGCGAACGGCTCCTCAAGGAAGGCGGAAGCAGTACCCGGGCGCGAAGGCATGGCCCCTTCAGTAAATCCAGCGAACTGTCCGCTGTCAAAGGCGGCCGCGAAGGGCCCGGCGTGCCTCCCATGCCCTGCCGTTTGACGGGGCGACGGCTTGCGTCTACAATGGCCTAAGCTGCTGGGGGAGCCGCAGGGGAAGACGCCCCTGCCGGCTGAGAGGACTCGGGTCGACCCCAGGAACCTGACCAGGGTAACGCCTGCGCAGGGAAGCAGCCGTCGGCCCGACCACACCGCGTGGCTCGGGCGTTTTCGTTCCAGGACACACGACCCGTCCAGAGAGGAGTCGAGGCGGTGAAGCTGGATGAAATCCGCGTCACGCGTCTCATCGTGGCGTCGTACGCGAAGAAGCTGAGCGCGGTGGCCGACACTGACGTGGCCATCGCCGGCGGCGGCCCGGCCGGCATCACGGCCGCCTACTACCTGGCCAAGGCGGGCCTCCAGGTGGCCCTTTTCGAGCGCAAGCTCAGCATCGGCGGCGGCATGTGGGGCGGCGGCATGATGTTCAACGAGATCGTCGTCCAGGACCCCGCCAAGGCCATCCTCGACGAAATGGGCGTGCAGAGCGCCAGGGCGGGCAAGGGCTACTGGACCGCCGACGCGGTGCACGCGGTGGCCGCGCTGACCTACAAGGCCACGGCGGCCGGCGCCCGCTTCATGAATTGCATCAGCGTCGAGGACGTGATGCTCCAGAACGGCCGCGTGACCGGCCTCGTGATTCAGTGGAGCCCCGTGGAGATGAGCGGCCTGCACGTGGACCCGCTGACGATCCGCGCCCGCGTGGTGATCGAGGCGACGGGGCACCCCGCCGAGATCGCCAAGGTGCTCGTGAACAAGGCCCAGGTGAAGCTCAACACGCCCAGCGGCTCGCTCGAGGGCGAACGCCCGATGGACGCGACCCGCGGCGAGCTGGCCATCGTGGAGAACACGCGCGAGATCTACCCCGGCGTCTACGCCGCGGGCATGGTGTGCAACGCCGTGTACGGCGCCCCGCGGATGGGTCCGATCTTCGGCGGCATGCTGCTCAGCGGCCGCAAAGTCGCCGAGATGATCCTCGCCGACCTCGCGAAGCCGAGGAAGTGACCCCGGGCGTGCAGCCGCGCGCGAGACATCGGGCCAAAGGCCAGGGGGTTCCCCCCTCGCTCAGGGGTCCCGAGGCCGGCAGGCCCGCGGGGGCCGGATGGGGCCGAAGGCTTCAGCGCGCCGGCCGATCTCGACCAGCCGGCCGAACTCGGCCCCCGGCGGCGTGGTGTCGGAGACGCCCAGCACCAGGTGATCGCCCCGGCCGAGGTCCTCGAAGAACCGGTCCAGAAAGCGCCCGAAGTCGCGGTCCGACATCGCGTCGCGCAGCAGGGCCACCGACGGGATGCCGCCCAGGATCGTGATGCGCCCGGCGAAGGCGTCGCGCACCTGCCTGAGCGTGAGCTTCGTCATCGGCGCGGGGCACACGGAATCGGCGGCGTCCACCTCGGCATCGAGGTAGTGTTCGAGGAGGCCGGTGTTCTCGCCGTCGGTGTGGGTGAGCAGGTAGCGGCCGCGGGCGTGGAGCTCGCGCGCCGCGCGCCGCAGCCAGGGCAGAATGTGGTCGCGGAAGAACGGCGGGCAGGTCACCGTGGCGTCGTAGTTCGCCCCCACGAGGAACACGCGGGCCGGGCACCGAAAGGCGGCTTCCAGCACGCGCTGCCAGTAGCCCTCGATCTGCCCGGCCAGCCGCGCCAGGGCCTCGGGGTGGTCCACGCTCTCATAGAAGAAGACGTCGAAGGGCATCAGCTCGCGTAGGATGAAGTGCATGGGCGAGGCGGCGGCGCTCACCCAGGCGACCGGCAGGCCGCGCGGGCCGACATGGTCGGCGAACGCCTCGAACCCCTCGAGCTGCGGCTCCACCCGCGCGTTCTCGAACAGGTAGCCGAGCGGGGCGTAGTCGCGCTCGCTCTGGAACGGCGGCCGTTCGACGTGGCTGATGGTGATCCCGGCGTCCTGCATCGCCGCGTCGTAGACCACCACGGTCTGCACCGAGCCGAGGGGCGTTCGATACTCCACCAGGGTGCGGGCGCCATCGGTGCGGGCCGTGCGTTCGACGTTCTCGAGCACGGTGCGATAGGGCATGGTGCGGAGGTTGAAGAGGCCCAGGCCGCGGTCGAGATGGTCGTCGGGGCGGACGACGTCGCGGAAGTCGGGCACCACGGCGTGGAGCCCCCAGCCCAGGTCGTCCACCAGATCGCGCAGCGTGGCGTGGCGGTAGCGGCTGGGCAACGTGCCGGCGCGCTGTTGGGCCTTGAACCACAGGTCGAGCCGCGGCGCCCAGGGCAGGCGATCGGCCGGCTCGCCGCGGAGGGTGGCGAGGATTCGCTCCTGATCGGTCATCACGTGCTTGGCCTCCTGTGCCGCGCGGCACGAAGCACCGCGTTCATCATACCGCGCACGGGGCGGCCCGCAACTGCGAGTAGCGGCCGCCGCGGGCGCCTTGACTCGATCTGGCCTTTCTGCTAGCATTGCCCGCAGACTTGCTACGATTCCCGACCTCGCCCGAAGGAGGCGTCGCAATGGCCGCGCCCGCAGCGCCAAAGGCGGATTTCAAGCTGGTGCTCGTCTCGGTGAACCCGGCGCAGGCTCAGAGCGTCGCCGCCGAGCTGACCGAGGTGTTCCCGATCGACCTGAAGACGGCGCTGGGCGCCGTGAGCAACGCGCCCATCGTCCTCATCAGCGGACTCTCGCCGGCGATGGCGGCGAACCTGCGCACGCACCTCATCCGCCTGGGCCGCCTGGGCGCGCAGATGCGGCTGACCGCGGACCCCGTGGGCAAGCTCAAGCAGTTCCGTTGGCCGGCGCCGCCCGCCGCGGTGTTGAAGCCGGCGAATCTGTTCGTGTGCCCCTCGTGCGGCGAGCGGTTCGCCGTGCGGCGCTGGGAGCCGGCCGCCCCATCGTCGCCTTCCGCAACCGCCGCCCCGCCTCCGCCCCAGGCCCCAGCCACGCCTGCCGAGGTGCCGGAGGCCGAGATCCCCGAGGCAGAGCCCGTGGACCTTGGGGTCCCAGGGGCCGATGACATTCCCGAGGCCGAGCCGGTCGAGGCCGAGCTGCCCGTGGCCGAGGAAGTGCCCGCCGCAGAGCCCGCGCGCAGCGACGAGCTGGCCGAGATCTCGGGCTTCCTCGACTCGATTCTCAAGAACAAGCCCAAGGAAGAGGAGCCGGCCGGCCCCAAGCCCGCGGCGGCGCCGGCGCCTGCCGCCGCGCCGGCTGTCGCGCCCAAGCCCGAGGCCCCCAAGGCCGAGGCCCCGAAACCCCGGCCCGCACCGCAGCCAGCGGCTGCCGCGCCCGCACCCAAGGAGCCCGCCACCCAGCCAAAGGCGGCCCCGCAACAGCCCACGCCTATGGTTCTCCCCGTGCGCGAGGCGCCCACCGAGACCCACATCACCCAGCCCGCGCCCGCGAAGCCGCGCCCGATGGAGATCAAGCCGCGCCCCGCACCGCAGCCGGCCCCGCCGGCGCGGCCCGCGGCTGCCGCGCCCGCGCCCAAGCCCGCCGCGCCCGCGTCCAAGCCAGCGCCCAAGCCGGCACCCGAGCCGGCCGGCGCGCGCTACGACGTCTCGGTCGCCCGAGCGCGCGGCCAGGAGCAGGAGTACATCGCCAAGCTGCTCGTCGAGCGCCAGGGCCTCACGCCCGAGGAGGCTCAGAAGCAGGTCGAGCGCACGGTGGTCATGGTGTGCAAGGGCGGGAGCGCCGCCGAGGCCGAGGAGTGGCGCAAGGCCCTCGACAAGGTGGGCATCAAGCCCCGCATCCGCAAGCATTGACGCCCCGCACGCTCGAAGCCCCCCCGTGCCCCGTGCCGGCAGAGGGCACCCCGCATGGCCGTAGCCACGAGAAGCCCCGCGACGCCCCTCGTCTCGCTCGTCATCCTGTCGCACAACAAGGTCGCGCACACGCGGCGGTGCTTCGAGGGCCTCGTGCGCTCGTCGTACCGACCCTTCGAGATTCTGGCGCTGGACAACGGTTCCACCGATGCGACGCCTGCCCTCTACGCCGAGTTCGCGCCGCGGGCCGAGGCCGCCGGCATCGCCTTTCGCCCCACGCGCCTGGAGCAGAATGCGGGGGCGGTCACCGGCCGCAACCTCGCGCTTCAGCAGGTCCGCGGCCACTACATCGTGTTCCTCGACAACGACGTGGTGCCGCGCACTCGCTCGTGGCTCGAGCGCCTGCGGGCCGCGCTCGAGGCCGACCCGCGCGTCGGCATTGTCGGCCCCAAGCTGATCTATCCGTTCCCGCCCCATCTCATCCAGTTCGCCGGCGGCGCCGTCACGCCGACCGGCTGGGTGCACTTTCTCGGGCGCGGCGAGCCGCGCGAGGCGCCCGCCTTCAACCAGCCGCGCGAGGTCCAATGCCTCATCAGCGCCTGCTGGATGATGCCGCGCCGCCTCTACGACGAGCTCGGCCCGCTCGACGAGGGCTTCAACCCCCTCCAGTTCGAGGACATTGATTACTGCTACCGCGCCCGCCACGCGGGCTATCGGGTGCTTTACTTGCCGACCGTGGAAATGTATCATTGTGAGAACGTCACGTCGGGCGACACGCCGACGATCAATTACCGCTACGTCACGATCAAGAACGGCCTGCGCTTCAAGAAGCGCTGGCGGGCCATGTTCGAGAAGGAGAACGGCCCGTCGGACGCCGAGTTCCACTGGGCGGACATTCCCAAGCGCGACATCTCGGAGCTGGGGGAGCTGGAGATGGTAGACTGAGGGGGACTGGAGGGGCGGATGAATGACACGCCAGGTCAGGGCTCTGGCACCCATCCACCCATCGAACCGTTCACACATCCTCTGCGAGCACGCGGGAACACACAAGGAGACGAGAGCATGCCGAAGATGATCGAGGGCGATCTGTCGGCCCAGGGGCTCAGGTTCGGGCTCGTGGTGAGCCGATTCAACGACTTCATCACCTCGCGCCTGCTGGGCGGCGCGCTCGACGCCCTTCAGCGGTCGGGCGCGGCCGACGCCGACATCACGGTGGCCCGCGTGCCCGGCGCCCGCGAGGTGCCCATCGCGGCCAAGCACATGGCCGAGAGCGGCAAGTTCGACGCCGTGATCTGTCTGGGCGCCGTGATCCGCGGCTCCACGCCGCACTTCGACTATGTGGCCGCCGAATCCTCGAAGGGCGTGGCCGAGATCGCCATGAGCACCGGCCTGCCCGTCATCTACGGCATCCTCACCACCGACACCATCGAGCAGGCCGTCGAGCGCGCCGGCACCAAGGCCGGCAACCGCGGCTACGACGCAGCCATCGCCGCCATCGAAATGGTCAGCGTCCTCAAACAACTCAAGCAAGTCTGATACAGAAGTCTTTGGAGGATGCGGCCGGGGGAAGGCGCCTTTCTGCCAGAAAGGTGCCTTCCCCCGTTCTGCTCTCACTTCTGTGGTGCCGCCTCTGCGGCGGGAGCGGCCGCGCGCTCGAAGTGCAGCACGACGCGCACGGCGGGGCCTGTCTCGGCGACCTTCCCCTTGAACAGAGACCTGTCTTCTCGCATCCCGGCGGACACGGCCTGCTGTTGCTCGGCCTTCTCCAGGTCCTTGCGGTCGGAGAGCCGGGTCTTGAGGCGGGCCACAAGGGCCTTCGCCGCCGCGTCGGGGAGCCGGGTCTCGACGATGAATCGGCCGCCGCCTTCCGGCTGCACGGTGTAGGGCACCTCTGCGGCATCGAGCGCGGCGTACACCTCGGCAAGGCAGGCCGACAGATTGGTGTAGGCCAGGGCCACTTCGAGCCCATCGCCCGCCATCGCGTTCCGCGTGGCCTGGCCGGCCGCGCCCACGGCCCGCTGCCCGCCGCCCACTCCCCGAGGCGGGGCGGCCGCGGCCCGGTCGCGCATGATGGCGGCCACCAGGCTGTCGCGCTCGAGGATGCGACGCCTCTGCCCGTTGGCGTCCCGGGCCTCTTCGATGACGCCCTCGCGGTTAGCCCGTTCCCCACCTTGCGCCCTGGCATCGGCCATCGGCGCCTCCTGGAGGGCCTTCGAGGGGGCCGGAGCAGGCGCGGCGCCGCTCTTCGCCGCCATCGTGGCGGACGGCTTCGCGGCCTCGGGCGCGGGGGCCCGGGCGCCATCCTCGTGGTCTTCGCTTTCGTGGCGCTCGCGCTCGGCCAGGGCTTCCCTCTTCTTCTCGGCCATCACGAGGTCCGCGTCGCCGCGAAGGCCCGTGCCGCTGGCTTGCACGCCCGGTTCGGGTTCGTGCGGCCGCACGGCAGGGGCCGCGGGAACGGTGGGAGGTCCGCCGGGCTCGCGCCCGCCGACCGCCACCTTCCGCTCGGCGTAGCCGAACGACTTGCCAGTCACAACCTTGTCCGCCTTGCCGGCCGGCTGCTCGGCGGGGGCCTGGCGGCGGAGGGCCTCGTCCAGAGCGGCGTCGGGCTTCGCCTGCGCCAGCGCGTCGTGTGCCGCGCCGTCGAAGCGGTCCTCCTCCGTCACAGCCCGCGCGGGCGCGGGCGTCTGGTCGACGGTCCGCGCGGAATCGCGCGGGCGTTCAGCGCGATTGAGCAGTGCCGCCACCGCCACGAGCAGGCAGGCGGCCGCGGCGAGGGCCGCGGCCAGCCAGCGGCGCGCGGGCCGGGAGCGCAGGGCCTCGTCGCCGCGGGCGATCGCCGCTTCGACCCGCTCGCGGAAGCCGGCCGGAGCCGCGACCCTGGGCAGCGAACGGACGAGGCGGACGGTGCGGCGCAGCGCGTCGAGCTCGGCGCGCAGCTCGGGCTCGGCCTCGAGCGCGGCCTCCACGGCGCGACGCTCGGCCTCGCCGAGCTCGCCGTCCAGGTAGGCCGAAAGCTGTGTTCGCACATCGTCCCGCGTCATGTCGCCAGGTCCTTCAACTGCTCCCGGAGCGCCAGGCGTGCCCGGTGGAGCCTCGATTTCACGGTGCCCTGGGGGCACCCGATGGCCTCGGCAATCGCCTGGTAGTCGAGGCCATCAATGTCCCGCATCACGATCACGGCTCGGTAGTCGTCCTCGAGGCCCGCAATGGCTCGCTCGATGCGCTGGCGGGTCTCGTGCTGCTCCGCGCGGGCCTCCGGGGGATCCGCATCGTCCTGCACCTGGAGGCCGCCGCCATCCTCATCGGCGCCGTGCTGTAGCGACATCGGGCTGAGGTGGCGGGCCGAGCCGAACTTTCTCCTGTGGCTGATGACCAGATGGTAGGCGATCGAGTAGAGCCACGTGTAGAAGCTCGACCGCCCCTCGAAACTGCCAAGGCCGCGGAACGCCTTGACGAATGCCTCCTGCGCCAGGTCCTCGGCGTCTTCCCGCTGATTGACCATGCGGCACAGGCCGTTGAAGAGGGCGTTCTGATGCCGCTCGACGAGGAGCCCGAAGGCTGCCCGGTCGCCCCGTTGGGCTTGGGCCACCAGCACCTCGTCGGCAAGTTCCACGTCGGGCATCGGTTCGCTCTTCCGCAGTATTAGACGATCCCGGGGGCGCAAAGTTCCCCCCGCGTTCTTCCGGGAGGGCGGCATTCCGCCGCAAGTGTTTGGCAGGAATAGGGTTGCATCTTCAGACCAATTCCGCCCGCCCGCGGAACCGCCCGTTTGCCGGATTATAAGCCCCGGGGCCTGGGAAGTCAACGTATCGCCAGCCCGCGGGCATGGCTCTCCGGCCTGACGCCTGCGCCCCTGCTCACCGCCAAGGTCTCGGAAACCAGACGCGGCGCCCCCGTGGCCGCTCGGCCCTGCCACCGCCAGGAGGTGTGAGTAACTATGGCGCTTTGGCGATCCGGGCGGCTCTACGGCCTTCCCGCCCATACTTGCTCACTTTCCTCCCCCTCGGGGTTGAGCAAGTATGGCGCTTTGGCGATCCGGGCGGTTCCGTGGCCTTTCCGCCCATACTTGCTCACTTTTCTCCTCCCCTCAGTTGAGCAAGTATGGTGCTTGGGCGCTCCGGGGCCTTCCGCAGCCATTCCTGCCCGTCGGCGCCACCTCCGCTCTCTCAGCGGTGCCACAGGTGAGGAGCGGGCAGGGTCTGAACGCCGCCGGGGCAGACGCGACCAGGTCCGTCGTGCTGTGGAATCAAGCGCTCGGGCATGCAGGTGCGCACGCCCTATTTCTTCCCGTAATGCCTATCCGCGAAGTCCATGTAGCGGTCCCAATCGTAGGCTGTCAGATCGTGGCCGCCGCTGCGGATGTGGTAGCCGATGGCGCCCATGACGGGGCTGTCGAGACCAGGCATCTCCTTCACGGGCAAGCCCTCGGTGCCGAGCAGGCGATAGACGGGGTCGGCGTGGAGGCACGAGAGGAATTCGCCCCTGGGGTCGGCCCACCGGTCGCCCACGGCGCTGGCGACGTAGACGGGGCGCGGGGCCGAGAGCGCGATCAGCTCGTGCTGGTCCACGGGCAGGTCGGCCTCCCTGGCGCTGTATTTCCTGAAGTTCTCGCAGAACCAGTGGGGGAAGTTGCGGTTGAGGACCTCGACGGTTTCGCCGTAGATGCGCTTGCTGAGGGCGGCGCCGCCGGCGCCCGAGTTGTTGGAGATGACGATGGCGAAGCGCTCGTCCTCGGCGCCCGCCCACAGCGCGGTCTTGCCCAGACGCGAGTGGCCCAGGACGGCGACCCGCTTGGCGTCCACGTCCTGGTCGGTCTCCAGGTAGTCGAGGGCGCGGCTGAGGCCCCAGGCCCAGGCGGCAATGGCGCCCCAGGAGTCGGGGCCGCGTTGGCCCTGGTCGAAGGCGGGGTGGACGCCGTTCTTGAAGCCGTCGTGGAAGTCGGGGTCAATGTCGCCGTAGTAGATCGTGGCGAGGGCGTAGCCGCGGGCGAGGATGCGGTCAATGGGGAAGCGCGAGGCTTCGGCGCCGCGGGCCGCGTCGGTGGGCTTGTTCTTCTCCACGCCCTTGCCGTCGCGGTGCCAGCTCTCGGAGAGCTTGATGGCGGGGTCGGTGTGGACCGCGTGGTTGCCCTGGAAGTTGAGGATGAGGAAGGCGGGGACGGGCCGCTTGGCGTCGTTGGGCAGATAGAGGAGCAGGTCGGCCTTCGGCCCGTCGTCCTTGCCGGTGAACAGGATGGTGACCTGTCGGCGGGTGGCCTTGCCGCCGAGGGCATTGGCCTCGTTGTCGAAGACCTTGAAGGCGAGGCCCTCGGGCTTGGCGGGCGAGCGGCCGTAGACGTGGGTGCGGAAGAGCTCGAGGAGTTCGGGCCGCCGCTTCGTGCGCCACATTTCGGCGCTCGTCACCTTCGTGCCGTCGGCCATCACCAGCGGGTCGGGCAGGGTGTAGGCCGGCACTTTGTCCTCGTCGTAGTTCACCGGCGGCGCGCCGGCCTCGGCCAGGGCGAGGGAGACGAATGCCGCAATCGCGCCCAAGGCGCACAGGAGTTCGGTCGCATGTGTCATGGCTCGCTCCATTGAGGGGGGACAGGTTGTCGGGCCGCGGCTGCGGGCTGCTACTTCGGGAACACCTTTTTCGGCAGAGGAGCGGGGATTGGGATTGGAACGGGAACCGCTGTGCTGGGCTTGAACGGCACCCCCTTGACGGGAGGGCCGAAGGGGCCTTTGGGGACGATCTGGTACGTGGCCTCGACCGGCGCCATGTTCATCAGGTCCACGCCGACGAGAAAGCCGGCAGACTTGGGGTTCTTGCCGACGACCTTGAACTCGATCTGGTTCCAGGCAGGCCCTTTCTTGAGGATGGCGTTGCCCAGGGTGACGAGGCCCGAGTGGGTCACGGTGGGGGCATAGCCGTCGAAGGGCGCGCCCACCGCGGCCCCGTTCACCATCAACTGCACCAGCCCGTAGTCGGGGGCCTTTGTGTAGGCGAAGGTGAAGGCGTAGAGGGCATCCTTCGTGGTGCCGATGAGCAGCGGGAAGCCCAGCGTGGCGCCAGGCTTGGTGGGCGACCACAGGGCCTGGGCGTTCTTGCTCCACGCGGTGCCGAACCCCGCCATCTGCTGAATGACGACGCTCCCCTCGCTGGCCTTGGCGGCCACGGTGAGCGATTCGCCCTCGTACGAAAAGGGTCCGGGGGGCTGAGGCCCCTGCTTCTCGGGCGCTACGGGGGGCTTGGCCTCAGCCGCCAAGGCAAGCGGCGCCCACGCGAGAAGCCCGAACACCAGAGCCCACCAAGCTGTGCGTGCCATTGAGTGGCCTCCTTTCACCGACCCGGCCTCGCGGCCGCACCCTCCCGCCGCGATGAGGATAACGCCCCGTGGGCGCAGAGTCAACCGCGGAGACATCGGCAGGCACTCACGGCGCCTTCAGGCGGCGCCGCTCGGCCTCAATAGCCCAGGCGAGGTACAGCTTCGCAAGACTCTGGTAGGGTACATCTCGCTTGTTGGCCAGGATCTTCAGTTCGTCCAACAGGTCCTCTGGCAGCCGAATGGAGATGGACTTCAGCGAGGGCTTGAGATTGGGGAAGCGGACGCGGCGGGCCGTGGTGAGGTCGAAGAAGTCCAGGGGCGAATGCGACGCCCAGAACTCGCGTTCCTCATCTTCGCTCCGGAACGCTCTACTTTTCTTTGCCAATGCCTTCATAGAACTGCCTTTCGCGCCTATTCATGTCGCGTGCGGAGATCACACGCAGTTTCGTGCCTCGCATCGTGAAGACCACGACGAGCTGTCTCCCCGCGTCGGTCTGGCCGAAAGCTGCAAGCCGCTCCTCGGCAACCGAGTGCTTCGGGTCGCCGAGCACGACGAGGGGCTGATTGAAGAAGACCTGCTCGCACTCCCAGTTGTGAACGCCGTGCCTCAGGTTCTTGTCGCGGTTCCCCGCGTCCCAGTCGAACCCGGCAAACTCGGCGTATTCGTTTGCCATAGGCATAGTGTACATTTCCCGCATATACATGTCAAGAGTGCGCGCTACCTGGCAAGCGTGAGCTTGAGGGCCAGCGCGTGCTGCGACGGCGGGTGCTGGGCCACGGACGCAGGGATCTCGACCACGGCGCCCTTGCTCTGCGCGCGCCAGGGCAGCGGGTCCCGGACGCCGAGCATGTGGACCGCCGAGCCCGGGGCAGGCCGGAGGCTGCCGAGGACGATCTGCGTCGGCGGCCCCTCCTGCCCTTCCTCGCACAGGTAGATGGCATAGACGGCGTCGCCTTTGCGCGTGTAGCACACGCGGCCCTCCTTGTAGGGGGCGATGGCGCGGGTGCCGTAGACGGCCTCGCCGTTGACATCCAGCCACGCGCCCACCTCGCGCAGCCGCGTCACCGCCTCGGCGGGCAACTCGCCGTCGGGCTGCGGGCCGACGTTCATCAGGAAGTTCCCGCCCTTCGACACGATGTCCACGAGCAGGTGAATGAGCCGCCGCGTGCTCTTGTACTTGTCGTTGGGCTTGAACGACCACTGGTCGCCCATCGTGAGGCACGACTCCCACACGAAGTCGGGCGGGGCCTCGGGCACCTCCTGCTCGGGGGTGCGGTAGTTCTCGAACTCGCCGCCCACCGTGCGGTCCACGATGAGGAGGCCGGGCTGGTGCCGGCGGGCCATGGCGGCGATGCGGGCCATCTGAATGTCCTGGCTCGGGGGCCGCACCTGGCCGCCGTCGAGCCACAGGATGTCCACCTTGCCGTAGCCGGTCATTAGCTCCTCGATCTGGCGGTAGACGAACTGCTGGAACTTGGCCCAGATTTCGGGGTGTTTGGCCGTGTCGTAGTTGGGGTTGCGGTCCTTGATCGGGAAGTCGGGGCACCAGTACCAGGGGCAGTGCCAGTCGCTCTTGGAGAAGTAGACGCCGATGCCGAAGCCCTGAGCGCGGAAGGCGTCGAAGACCTCTTTGGCCACGTTGGCCCGCGGGTTCGCGCTGAACGGGCAGTCGGGATGGGTCACGCGGTAGTCGGTCTGGCGGGTGTCGAACATCGAGAAGCCGTCGTGGTGCTTCGTCGTGAAAACCACGTATTTGCAGCCCGCGGCCTTGGCGATGGCGGCCCACCTGGCGGGGTCGAACTTCGTGGGGTTGAAGGTGCGGTTGAGGGCGAAGTAGTCGCGCTGGAAGCGGGCGAGGTCCTTGCCGCGCTCGGCCCAGGCGGGCAGGTCGTCGGGGCGTGCCCAGGGGTCGGCGGGCACGAGGGGCCAGCTCTCGATGCAGCCCCACTGGCTGTACGGCCCCCAGTGCATGAAGAAGCCGAAGCGCAGGTCCTGGAACCATTCGAGGCGCTGCTTGAGCCAGGGCTCCTGGGGCTGGGCGCCGCCGTCCGCGGCGGCCATGCCGAGGAGAAGCAACCCGAGTCCGATGCCGCCCGCCCATTCGACCGCAGCCATGCGTTTCTCCTTCCGAGGGTGGATGCCGATCATAGGCGGCGTGGGACGCGAGTCAAGCGCGGCAGCTCGGAACGCCGCGGGGCGGCCCATTGGGGCCGCCCCGGGAGGCGTTCGCGTGCGTGGTTCGGGCCGGGCGCCTACTCCTCGCCCCGGAGGCGGTGGTCGCGTGCGGCGTGCTCGTACCACAGCTCGTGCGGCAGGCGGCTGCCGAATTGGGCGAGGAACTGGCGGTTCTGGGCCTGCTCCTCGAGCCAGTCCTCGGTGTAGATGGCGTGCAGCTCGCCGAAGGTGTCGCGGGGGAAGTCCAGCCCCGTCCAGTCAATGCTGTCGTAGGTGGGGACGTAGCCGATGGGGGCCTTGATGGCGCCGCCGCGGCCGTGGCAGCGGTCGAGGCACCAGAGGAGGATGCGCAGGTTTTCGCCGAAGCCGGGCCAGAGGAACCTGCCGTCGTCGTCGGTGCGGAACCAGTTGACGCGGAAGATCTTGGGCCGGTGGGTGATGCGCTTGCCCATGTCGAGCCAGTGCTGGAAGTAGTCGGCCATGTTGTACCCGCAGAAGGGGAGCATGGCCATGGGGTCGTGGCGGATTTCGCCGCGCTTGCCCTCGGCGGCGGCGGTGCGCTCGGAGACCATGGTGGCGGCCACGTAGACGGCGTGCTGCCAGTTGAAGCACTGGTAGACGAGGGGCGCGAGGCGCTCGCGGCGGGCGCCGAAGAGGATGGCCGAGATGGGCACGCCCTGGGGGTCCTCCCAGTTGGGGGCGATCGAGGGGCACTGCGCGGCGGGCGCCGTGAAGCGGCTGTTGGGGTGCGCGCCGGGCATCTTCTTGCCATGCTCGTCCACCATGCCGGGGTGCCAGGGCTGGCCGCGCCAGTCCAGCAGGTTGGCGGGCGGCGGCGAGTCGCTGCCCTCCCACCACACGGTGCGGTCGTCGGGGCAGAAGGCCGTGTTGGTGTACAGGCTGTTGCGCGCGAGGGTCCGGACGGCGTTGGGGTTCGATCTCGAGCTGGTGCCGGGCACGACGCCGAAGAAACCGCTCTCGGGGTTGCAGGCCCAGAGCCGGCCGTCGGCGCCCACGCGCATCCAGGCGATGTCGTCGCCCACGGTCCACACCTTGTAGCCCTTCCTGGCCAGGGCTTCGGGGGGCACGAGCATGGCCAGGTTCGTCTTGCCGCACGCGCTGGGGAAGGCGCCGGCGATGTAGTCCACCTGCCCGTCAGGGTGCTCGACGCCCAGGATGAGCATGTGCTCGGCCATCCAGCCCTCCCGCTTGGCCAGGTAGCCGGCGATGCGGAGCGACAGGCATTTCTTGCCGAGTAGCGCGTTGCCGCCGTAGCCCGAGCCCACGCTCCAGATCGTGTTGTCCTCGGGGAAGTGCAGGATCAGACGGCGCTTGAGGTCCAGCTCGGCCTTGCCGTGCAGGCAGCGGGTGAAGTCGCCGGTTGTGCCGAGCTGGTCGAGCACGGCCTTGCCCGCGCGGGTCATGATGAGCATGTTGATGACGACGTAGATGCTGTCGGTGAGCTCGACGCCGATCTTGCTGAAGGGGGAGCCGATGGGGCCCATCGAGAAGGGGATGACGTACATGGTGCGGCCGCGCATGGAGCCCGCGAAGATGGCCGCGGCCTTGTCGCGGGCCTCCTCGGGCGCCATCCAGTTGTTGGTGGGGCCGGCCTCCTCCTCGGTGCTGGTGCACACGTAGGTGAGGCCCTCGGTGCGGGCCACGTCGTTGAGCGCCGAGCGATGGTAGTAGCAGCCGGGCAGCTTCTCCTGGTTGAGCTCGATGAACTCGCCGGTCTTGCAGGCCTCGGCCAGCAGCGCGCGGCGCTGCTCGTCCGAGCCGTCCACCCACACGATCCGATCCGGCTGGCACAGCTCTGCGCACTCGCGGATCCACTGGTTCAGTTCCCTGTGCTCTGTCATCGTGCTCCTCGCCGAAAAGGGATCCTTCTGGCCCTGCGACGCCATTCACGGGATAGAGTTTCCCCGCCGTTGACACGTGATCCGGGATGGCGGAGGAAACGCCCGGACACACAGTATAGCAGAAACCCGCTCCGCTGTCCACCGGCCCGCGGGGGCCGGGTGTGGGCAGGAATTGTAGGCAGGGTGATTGTCTCTGGAGCCTGAAGGGCTCGCATGGGATAGCCCAGGGCAACGCCCTGGGTTCAGCGGGCTCCACGGGTCCAGCCCTGAAGGGGCGAGATAGAGGCTCGCTATCCCGCCCTTTCAGGGCTGCCGCGGGGCGGTCTTGTTCCCAGGGCGTTGCCCTGGGCTATCCTATCTCGCTCCTTTGGAGCTCCCGCAGCCACCCACAATTCCGGCCCGCACCCGCGGGGGCTTCACTTGCGCGTGAGCAGGATGCGGATGAAGACGGGGCCGCCAATGAGCGCCGTGACGATGCCGACGGGCATCTCGGCGGGGGCGACGATGACGCGCGCCAGGGCATCGCAGGCGATCAGGAAGGCGCCGCCCACCAGGAACGAAGCGGGCAGGACGATGCGGTGGTCGAAGCCCGAGAGGCGGCGCACCGCGTGCGGCACGATGAGGCCCACGAAGCCGATCGGCCCCGCCACCGACACCACCGCCGCCGTGGCCAGCCCCGCGCCCAGGAACACCTCGCGCTGCACCGCGGCCACGTCCACCCCGTGCCCCGCCGCCATCTCGTCGCCGAGCGACAGATGGTTCAGCGACGGCACCTGCAAGGCGAGCAGCCCGAGGCCGGGGAGCAGAAACGGCGCCACGCCCGCCACCTCGCGATAGCCGAAGATGTCCAGCCCCCCCATCACCCAGCGCTCCATGGCCACCAGGATGGTGGGCTTGGCGAGGAAACGCACGAGCATGATGAGCGCGCCGCACAGGATGCCGATCGTCACGCCGGCCAGCAGCAGCGTGCTCATCGAGATGCCGTGCGGGCGGCGGGCGAGGGCGTAGATGAGCGCGAGCGCGGCGCCGCAGCCGGCCAGCGAGAAGAGCTGGAGCGAGGAGAGCGGCCCCAGCGTCAGGGCCAGCCCGGGCGTCCAGAAGGCGACGGCCGCGCCCAGCGCGCCGCCGCTCGCCACCCCCAGCGTGTATGGCTCGGCCAGGGGGTTGCGCAGGATCACCTGGAAGGCCGCGCCCACGGCGGCCAGCGTGCCGCCGGCCACGAAGCCGAGGATCACGCGCGGCACGCGCAGGCTCCAGAAGATCGCCGGCGTCGTGGCTGCGCTGCCCACGAACGGCGCGGCGCAGGCGATGGCGAGGCAGGGCGCCAGGTAGGCGAGGAGAATCCAGGAGCAGCGGCGAGGGCTAAGCATGCTCGATTTCCGAATCCCGATTGCCGGTCTCGAGGCGCGCGCCGGCGTTCTCCGCCTCCACGGCGGGCAGGACGACGGGCCGGCCCGTGGCCGGGTGCCGGCTCAGCAGCACGTCCTCCCCGTAGGTGGCGCGGAGCACGTCGGCCCGCAGCACCGTCTCGGGCGGGCCGTGCTCGACGAGCCGCCCGCCGCGCAGGAGCGCCACGCGGTCGCAGTAGAGCGAGGCGAGGTTGACGTCGTGAGTCACCACGGCTACACCGATGCCCTGGCGCACAAGCCGGCGCACGAGGCCGAAGAAGCGCACCTGGTGGTGGATGTCCAGAGCGGCCGTCGGCTCGTCGAGGAGCAGCACCCGCGGCTCCTGCGCCAGCACCGAGGCGAGGAAGACGCGCTGGCGCTCGCCGCCCGAGAGGTGCGAGAGCGGGCGCTGGCGGTGCGCGGCGATCTCGGCCTCGGCGAGGCAGCGGTCCACCACGGCCTGGTCGCCCGCCGTGAGGAAGCCGGCTCCCGACAGGTGCGGGAACCGCCCCAGGGCCACCACCTCCTCGACCGTGTAGTCGAAGTCGCTGCGCACCTGCTGCGGCAGATAGCCCAGGGAACGGGCGATCTCGCGGCGCGACAGGCGGCCCAGGTCGCGCCCGCCGAGCAGCACGCGGCCCGAGCCGGGCGTCAGCACCCCCGCGGCCAACCGCAGCAGGGTGCTCTTGCCCGAGCCGTTGGGTCCGATGATCGCCAGCAGCTCCCCCGCCCCGATGGCCAGGCACACCCCCTCGAGGCGCCAGTCGGAGGCGGGATAGCGGTAGGCGATGGCGTCGAGCTGGAGCCGCGGGGGGTCGCTCATTCGGTTCCCGCCTCTGGGTGCAGAATCTCGGCCAGGCGGCGGGCCACGTGGGTCACGCGCGGGCCGGGGATGAGCAGCGTGTCGTCGGTGAGAATGTGGATGCGCCCGTCGCGCACGGCGGGCACCGTGGCCATCGCCTGCCAGTCGGCCAGGAGCTGGCGTCGGGCTTCGTCGGACAGCTCTTCGCCCGGGTGGAGGTCCAGGATGACTTCGGGCGCGCGGCGGAGGAGTTCCTCCTTCGACACGGGCGGGTAGGCCAGCTCGACGTCGCCGAGCACGTTGTGGCCGCCGGCGATTTCGAGAAGCCCGCTGAGGAGGCTGGCGCCGTGCGCGGTCGAGAGCCCGCGCAGGGTGCCCGGGCTGTGGTTCATGCACAGGAACACGCGGGGCCGGGGCCTGCCCGCCACGCGGTGGGCCACGGTGGCCAGGTCCAGATCAATCCGCGCGGCCAGGCGCTCGGCCTCGGCCGCGCAGCCCACGAGGCGGCCCAGCTCGCGCACGCCGGCGCGCAGGGTGGGCAGCGTGTCGGTGTTCATGTGCAGGATGCGGATGCCGTGCTCGCGGCCGAATGCCTCAACCTTGTCGGCCTTGCCCTGGACGATCAGGAGGTCGGGCCGCAGGGCGAGGATGCGTTCGAGGCCGGGATTGGTCTCGCCGCCGATGCGGGGCAGGCGTGTGGCCTCGGGCGGGTGCCGGCACCAGTCGCCCACGGCGGCCACGCGCCCGCCGGCGCCGAGGGCGAAGAGGAACTCGACCGCGCTGGGGGGAATGGCCACGATGCGCTGCGGCGGCGCGGGAGCCGCCTGTGGCCCGGGCTCGACGCCGGGCGCGCTCGCCACGCCCCGGCTGCCCCACTGCTGGAGCGCCACGGAGATGCCCAGCCCGGCGAGGAAGAGCACGCCTGCCACGCTGAACCGCTTGCCGGTCGTCATGTGCTCTGCTTCGCGCGAGAGGGGGCCGGGGTCACTCGGTCTTCGGAGGCGCGGCCGGGACCTCCTGCACCTTGGGCTTCGTCTGCTCTTTGAAGAGCTCGATGGCCTTCTTCATTTCCGCCACAAACTTGGCCGGGGGCAGATAGCCCACCACGCGGTGCAGTTCCTTGCCGTCCGGATCGGTGAAGACCACGGTCGGGAAGCCTTCGACTTTGAACTTCTCGCCGTTCTTCCTGTCCTTCTCGGGGTTCAGCTTGATGCCCACGAGGTCCTTGGCCAGCATGGCCTTCACCTGCGCGGTCGAGAACACGTCGGCATCCAGCCTCTTGCACCAGCCGCACCAGTCGGTGTAGAGGTCCACCAGGGTCGGCAGGTTCTTCTCCTTCGCTCTCCGCATACCCGCCTCGAACGAGGGCGCCCAGAGGACCTCGCCGGCCGAGGCGAGGCCCCAGAGTGCCATGGCCGCCAGAAGAGTCCTGCTTCTCATCGCATGGTCTCCTTGCGCACCCGTCCCTCCATCTCCCGCTCCCACACCTGATGCTACCGCGCCGAACGCGGCGTGTCAAGGCATAAGGGATGCGCGCCCTTGCGCGGCAAGCCTTGTTCCGCTACTATCGAAGGGCATCGAACGAACGCACTGACAAGTGGGTTACTGAGGAGCGGTGAGATGAACTGTCCACGCGATGGCGCGGCGCTGGCCCGGGTGAAGCTGTTGGGGCTGGACCTCGACAAGTGCCACCAGTGCGACGGCATCTGGCTCGACCGCGGCGAACTCGAGCGCCTGCGCGACGCCAAGGTCAGCGGGGTGGAGGAGGCGCTCGAGAAGAAGTACGGGAACCCCCAGGTGCAGGACGGCGCGGTGAGCGCCCACATGCGCTGCCCGCGCTGCAAGGACGCGCGCCTCCTGCGCTACACGTACACCTACCTCAACCCGGTCTCCATTGACCGCTGCGAGCGCTGCCACGGCGTGTGGGTGGATGATGGCGAACTCGACGCGATCCTCGGCGAGAAGCAGAAGCTGGACGAGATGAAGGACCCTGGCCCGCTCCGCGCCTTCGCGCGCGCGCTGGGCAGGCTGGTCGGCCGCAAGGAAGCCTGAGTAATTGCTGTTGCAGAAGGTCCCAGAATGGGAAACGCCCGCGCCAAGCGGAGCCGCGAGCGTCCCGCTTGCGGCTTTCGTCGGCCCCTCGACACGCGGGACGCTTGTCTACGACAATCCGCAATATAAGCTCCCAGGCCACGTGCGCAGCGTGCCACGCGACACGTCGGGATCATGTTGACAAAACGGATGGCCATGGGTTACAATAGAGCTTGAGATGTTGTGAATGTGGGTAACGCATGCTTACAATAGGGCGCTCCCATGGCACAGGCTCAGACCAAGGCGATCCGCTCATTCATCATCTCCAACGTTGCTGAGCATCCCCGCGACATCGCTCGAGTCACCGCGGAGCGCTTCGACATCACCAGGCAGTCCGTCGCTCGGCATCTGCGGGACCTCGTTGGCAGAGGCATTCTGGAGGCAATAGGACGCACGCGCAGCCGCGTCTACCGGCTTAAGGAACTTGTGTGCCTGAGCCGCGCGTTCCCCATCGCCCCCGGTGTGAGCGAGGACCGCGTGTGGCGTGAGCAGGTGGCACCTGCGCTCACGTCGGCGCCGGCCGAGGCCGTAGCGGTTTTGCCGGGGAATGTGCTGGCTATATGCCAGCACGGCTTCTCAGAGATTTTCAACAATGCGCTCGAGCACTCTGAGGGAACAACGTGCCATGTTACAGTGACGCTGGCTGGGGATGCCGTGGGCATCGCGATCTGGGACAACGGCGTGGGCATCTTCCGCAAGATCAAGGAGAAGCTCGGGCTCGACGACGAGCGCCACGCAATCCTGGAACTCGCCAAGGGCAAGCTCACGACCGATCCACACGGCCACACGGGGGAGGGCATTTTCTTCACGATCCGGATGTTCGATGAGTTCTCGATCCTCTCAGGCGGGCTGTTCTTCGGCCACATGGAGCCGGACGACGATTGGCTGCTGGAGAGTCGAGGAAGCGACGGGGGAACACTCGTCAGCATGACCATCAGCACGCGCTCGACGCGAACGATCAAAGAGGTGTTCGATCGCTTCGCCAGGGACCCGGCAGGCTACGACTTTTCGCGAACGCATGTCCCCGTCGAACTCCTTCGCTATGGGCAGGAGAATCTCATCTCGCGTTCGCAGGCTCGCCGGCTTGTTGCGCGGTTCGGCAGGTTCCGGGAGGTGATGCTCGACTTCCGGGGTGTGCCGATGATCGGCCAAGCGTTTGCCGATGAGATCTTCAGGGTGTTCCACCGAGAGCAGCCGGCAGTGCATCTTGTGTGGAGTAACACCACCCCCGACGTGGAAGCAATGATTCACAGAGCGCTGAGCGCGTATGAGGAGGAAAGGGCCGCAACCAGCCCTCCCGCTTCGCAGTAGCCCGTTGGGAACTCTCGTCCCCCGCGCCGCGTCCAACAACACGGGCTGAACCCCTGCCGTCCCGGCACCCAGAAGGAGAGAAGCAGATGAAGGCGACAAGAGCAGCGGGCTGCGTGGCGTTTGTGCTTGCCGTGTTTGGACTTGCGGCGCAGGACGCCGCGGCCTGCCGCGTGGTCCCGTCGCCCATGCCCATCGTGCGGCCCGAGATGCCGCCCCGCCAGGCCCTCGAGACCCGCTCGCACACGGCCGACATCACGATCAAGGGCGCGGTGGCCCAGGTGGCCGTCAATGCCGTCTTCTACAACCCCAACCCCTATGTGATGGAAGGCACTTACTTCTTCCCCCTCGAGGCCAACGCGTCGGTGGACAACTTCGAGATGGACATCAACGGGAAGATGGTGAAGGGCGAGCTGCTCGACGCGGACAAGGCCCGCGGCATCTACGAGGGCATCGTGCGCCAGATGAAGGACCCCGGCCTGCTGGAGTTCATGGGCACCAAGATGCTCAAGTGCCGCGTGTATCCGATGAACCCGAACTCCGAGACCAAGGTGAAGCTCACCTATTCGCTGGCGCTGAGGGCCGAGGGCGGCCTCTACGAGTTCACCTACCCCTTCCGCTCGGCCAGGCCCGAGGCGGGCACCATCGGCGCCGTGGCCCTGCGCGTGAAGGTCGAGCAGCCCGACGGCATCAAGACCGTCTACTCGCCCAGCCACCAGGTGGACGTGAAACGCGCGAGCGACCGCGAGGCGACTCTTGGCTTCGAGGGCGCCAAGGTGGACCCCGAGCGGGACTTCAAGCTCTACTTCAGCACATCGAAGAACGACGTCGGCGTGGCCGTGATCACCCACAAGCCGGCGGGCGAGGACGGCTACTTCCTGCTCACGGTGACGCCCAGCGTGGAGGAGAAGGCGGGCGAGGCGCAGCCGAAGAGCATCGTGTTCGTGGCCGACACGTCGGGCTCGATGGCGGGCGAGAAGATCGAGCAGGCCAAGGGCGCGCTGCGCTTCTGCGTGAACAGCCTGAAGCCGGCCGACCATTTCGCCCTGATCACCTTCGCCACCGAGCCGGTCGCCTTCCGCGAAGCCCTCATCCCGGCCACGAAGGAGAACGTCCAGGCCGCCCTCGAGTTCATTGACAAGATCGAGGCCCGCGGCGGCACGGCCATCTACGACGCTCTCACGCTGGCCCTCAAGTTGATCAAGGGCGCGAAGGGCCTGCCCATGATCGCCTTCATGACGGACGGTTTGCCTACGATCGGCGAGACGAACATCGAGGCGATCCTCAAGGCCGTCGCCGCCGGCAACGCCGAGAAGGCGCGCCTCTTCGTCTTCGGCGTCGGCTACGACGTCAACACCGAACTCCTCGACCGCCTGGCCGGCGACAACCGCGGCGCGTCCGACTACGTGACGCCCAAGGAGAACATCGAGGTCAAGGTGTCCAACTTCTACGCCAAGGTGGCCAACCCCGTGCTCTCGGACCTGAAGCTCGAGATCCCCGGACTGAAGACGGCCGATGTGTATCCCAAGGCGCTGCCCGACCTCTTCCGCGGCACGCAGCTCGTGCTGCTCGGGCGGTTCCAGGGCGGCGGGGCCAAGGCCATCAAGCTCTCAGGCACCGTGGCGGGGAAGCCGCAGGAGTTCGTCTATGAAACCACCTTCGCCGAGACGGCCGAGAACGGCTTCCTGCCCCGCCTGTGGGCGGTGCGCAAGGTGGCCTATCTCCTCGACGAAATCCGCCTGCGCGGCAAGAACAAGGAGCTCGAGGACGAGATTGTGAAGCTGGGCAAGCAGTACGGCATCGTGACGCCCTACACTTCGTTCCTGGTGGTGGAGGACGGCGCGCGGCCGCAGCTCGCCACCCGGTTGCGCGAGGCGGGCGACCGATTGGGCGCAGAACACGAGGGCCGTGGCGCGGTCGAGCGCGCCAAACAACTCGCCGACGCCAAGAGCGGCGCGGCGCCGGCCCCCGCCGGCGGCCGCCAGGGCGGCGGCGAGCTCTATGGCTTCGCCGCCGACGAGGCGAAGGACATGGAACTCGACAAGGCCGTCGCGAAGACCATCGTGAACATCGGCGACAAGACCTTTTACCGGCGGGCAGATGGCTTCCTGGTGGACAGCCTGTACGACGAGGCGAGGCACAAGGACAAGCTCATCGAGGTGAAGCCCTTCAGCGACGAGTACTTCGCCCTGGTGAACAAGCACCCGTCGGTGGGCCGCTACCTGGCCGAGAAGGAGGCGGTGATCATCGTGATCGAGGGCCAGGCCTACAAGATCGCCAAGCCGATCTGAGCATCCCGCGCGCGGCCAGGGCGGCTCTGTGAGGAGCCGCCCTGCCATGCATCCCATCGAGAGCTGTCATCGTCCGGCGGCAGGGTGGTTGTTTCTGGCTCCTGCGGGCTTGGCGATCCTGGTTCGACTGGCCTGGCGCAGGGCGTGGGCATACCTGCTCTGCGCGGACCGGGCGGCTCTTCGGGAGGGCTGTGCCGAGAACCCCAACCTCCCGCGGGTTTGGAGCCCGCGGGAGGTTCGTGACTCCCGCGTCAATTCCTCCGCGAAGACGAAGAGGCCGCGGAGCGGCCAAGAGGCACGTCCCCACGCAGAGCGTAGGGACGAGAAAGGGGAGCAGGGCGTGGGGACGAGAGAAAGGAGCAGAGCATAAGGACGAGGGAAGCCACCTACGATTGCGGCGCGCGCCCGCGGCTGGCGGGCGCCGCCTGCCCATGCTGTATCAACCCTGTGAGGGGGGGAAGTGATACAGCATGGGTAGATGGGCGAGAATGGGCGATTCTCGCGGCTCCGGCCATGCTCGCTCATCTGCGGGATGAGCAAGCATGGGGGCGGGAATGAATGGCGTGAAGATAGGGCAAGTGGCCACTCGCGCACCAAAGGAGAAGACCGCCTAAAGGCTTGACTCCCAACGGGTTATGGACTCGTTCGTGGTCCCGCCTTCAGGCGGCGTTGCCCTGTCTTGGCGCCATTCGGGGCGGGAATGGCCGGAGAGCGTAAGGCGCTGGGGCATAGATGGTTATGTGGTGGCCCTCGCCGGCGCCCCAGCACCCATCCCACGCTCCCCGATGGCGGCCACGTCAGGATCGCCAAAGCCTGATGAGCCTCATTTCTTGTCCTTGTGCTCCTTGTGGTCGTGGAAGTTGAAGTAGATGTAGGGGTACTGATAGGCGGAGTGGGGGTACTGCCGCATCCAAATCTGGCGCCAGAACAGCGGGTCCAGCGAGGTCGCGTGTCCGGCACCGTAGATGTTCGGGTAGAGGTTCGGCAGGCCATTGCCGAAGAAGACGCGTTCGGGCTGCTGAGTGTAGTTCAGCGGGTCGTTGCTCCGGCCGCCCTGAACCTGCGTGGGGGCGTAGCCGCCGGCCGACCGCTGAGCCGTCACCTGCACGTACTGAGCGTCGTAGGCCTGCCCCGGTCCCGCCGAGAGGTGGACCTCCAGCACGCCGTCCACGACGTGGTCCTCGAACGGCAGAGTGAACGACATGGTCGTCTCGCTGCCCCTCAAGAAGTAGAGGTTGCCGAAGAAGGCCGGCTCGCTTTCCAGCGACTTGGGCAGTTGGTCTGCCTCGGCGGCCGCTTTCTCCATCGCCTCGTTGCGCACGAAGAGCAGGCCGGCTACGTCCTTGTCTCGCGCGGCCGCGTCCACGCGGTAGGCCACCTCGATGGTGAGCGCCGTGGCCGCGAGCGGCACTTTGAAGAGGTAGATGGCTGTGGCCACGGGCCGGGCCTGGCCGTCCTGCGCCTCCGGCGCGGCAAAGCGCAGGCCGCGGGGCAACAGCTTGCTCTCGGCCACCGTGCCGCCGCCGCGTGTGAACGTTCTGTCGGCCTGAGCGGCATAGCGGTAATCGGTGGAGAGCACGCTCGGCGCGGCCAGCGCCGAACTCCAGGCGAATACCAAGGCGATGGCGAGAAGGCTGAAACCAAGAGTCTTGTTGAGATACATGGTCGTTTCCTCCAAGACGCGGGGCCTTGCTCCCCCTATCTACAGTCTATCATGTTAGACGGCCATGTGGCCCAAGTATTCGCCCAAGTCCGCGGGAGGGCGGAGTTCTCTGGGAGGTGGGGTGCGGGGGAGGAGCCGTTTCTTGCGGGAAAGGGCTCCGCCCCACCGTTTCCATTTCCCTACAAGCCGTATTGGCGGATCTTGTTGCGGAGGGTGGTGCGGTGGAGGCCGAGGAGGGCAGCGGTGCGGGCCTGGTTGCGGCCGGTGATGCGCAGGGCCTCGGCGATGACAGCGCGGTCGAGTTCCTCGACCATCAGGTCGTAGAGGGGCGCCGTGCCCTCGGGGTGTGCGGCCATCTTGGCGGCGAGGAGCGCGGCCGCGGCCCGGTGCAGGTCGGCCGCGGGGCCGCCGGGGCCGGGAGCGGACATCCGGGGCAGGTGTTCGGGCAGGATGGCGTCGCCGCGGCAGGCGATGACGGCGTGCTCGAGGGCGTTGCGCAGCTCGCGGACGTTGCCCGGCCAGTCGTGGGCGACGAGCACGTCGAGCGCGGCCTGGCTGATCTGGAGCCGGCGGCCCCCGGCAATCTGGTCGAGGAAGTGGGCGATGAGGAGGGGGATGTCGTCCTTGCGCTGGCGCAGCGGCGGCAGGTCGAGCGTGACCACGTGGATGCGATAGAAGAGGTCCTCGCGGAAGGCGCCCTGGCGGCGCTTGGCCTCGAGGTCCTCGTTGGTGGCGGCGAGGATGCGGACGTCGAGCGAGAGGGTGCGGGTGGAGCCGAGGCGCTCGGTCTGGCGGGTCTCGAGGAAGCGGAGGAGCTTGGCCTGGGCTCCGGCCGAGAGCTCGCCGATCTCGTCGAGGAAGAGCGTGCCGCCGTTGGCCTGCTCGATCTTGCCGGGCTTGGCGCCCGCGGCGCCGGTGAAGGCGCCTGCCTCGTAGCCGTACAGCTCGCTCTCGATCAGGTGCTCGGGCAGGGCCGTGCAGTCCACGGTCACGAAGGGGCCTTTGCTGCGGGGACCGGCCTGGTGGATGGCGCGGGCGGCGAGTTCCTTGCCCGTGCCGCTCTCGCCGCGGATGAGCACGGTGGCGTTGGTGGGGGCGACGGCGCCGATGGTCTTGTAAACCTTCTGCATCGCGGGCGAGTTGCCGACGAGGAGCGGCGCGCCGCCGCGCAACTCGCGTCGCAGGCGGGCCACCTCGTGGCTGAGCTGGCGGCTCTGGAGGGCGCGCTCGATGACCAGCTTCGCCTCGTCGAGGTCAATGGGCTTGGTGAGGTACTCGAAGGCGCCGCGGCGCATCGCCTCGACCGCCGTGTCCATGGTGCCGTGCGCCGTGATGATCAGCACCGCAGGAGGATCGGGGGCGCGCGCGATCTGGGCAAGAACGTCCAGCCCGTCGGCATCGGGCAGCCGGATGTCCAGGATGACGAGGTCCGGCTCGAAGTCGCCCAGGAGGGCCAGGCCGCGCTGGGCGGTGGCGGCGACGGCCACCTCGTGCCCCTCGTCGCCGAGGAAGGCCTGGAAGGCGTGGCACACGCTCTGCTCGTCGTCAATCACGGCGATCCGCGCCACGGGATGCTCCTCTGTCTTGTCTGTCCTGTCTGTCCGATCTGTCGCATCCGTCCTATAGGACCGAGAGGACGGATAGGACGAATGGGACCTATGGGGTCCTTCGGGGCAGGGTGAAACGGAACCGTGTTCCCACGGCCAGGGGCTCGAAGGCGAGCGAGCCGCCGTGGGCCTCGATGAGGGTGCGGCTGACGCCGAGGCCGAGGCCGCTGCCGCCGCGCTTGGTGGTGAAGAAGGGCTCGAACACCTTGCCGGCGATCTCGGGCGGAATGCCGTGGCCCGAGTCGTCGAACTCGGCCACCACCTCGCGCTCGGTGGCGCGGGTGCGGGCGACGAGGGTGCCGCCGTTGGGCATGGCCTCGGCGGCGTTGAGCACGAGGTTGAGCACCACCTGGCGGACGCGCGGCGCGTCGAGCGGCACGGCGGGCAGGTCCGGGGCCAGCTCGCGACGCACGGCGATGCCGGCGTGTTCGAGCTGGCGGGCCATGAAGGCGAGCACGTCGGCGATCACGGCATTCAGGTCGCCCGGCTCGGCCGCCAGCGTGGTCGGGCGCGCGAACGTGAGCAGATCGTCTATGATCACTTCGAGGCGCGAGACCTCGCTGAGCATCACGGTGACGTTCTCCTCCGCCGCGGGGTCCAGCTCGCGGAGGCGCCGGCGGAGCACCTGGGCCGACATCTTGATGCCGGACAGGGGGTTGCGCACCTCGTGGGCGATGCCGGCGGCCACCTGGCCCACGGCGGCGAGGCGTTCGGATGCGATCAGCCGCGCCTCGGCGGCGCGCAGCGACTCGAGCAGCGCGTTGAAGGCCTCGGCCAGCTTGCCCACCTCGTCGCGCGTGCGCACGGCGAGCGGGGCGTGCGCCTGGCCGGCCGCCAGGCGCCTGGCCTGAAGGGCGAGCGACTCGACCGGCCGCGCGAGCCGGTGGCCCACGATGTAGCCGAGGACCATGACGGCGACCGCGCCGCACGCGGCGGCGATGAGGATGGGCTGCGTGGCGCGGCGCGTGGCTGCCTCGATCTCGGCCTCCGGCGTGAGCAGGCACACGAAGGCGGGTTGCTCCTGGCCCATCCGCAGCTCGACGGGGGCGAACGTGACCCGGTAGGCTCTCCCGCCGAGGGCGAGCCGCCGCACCGGCTCGGCCGGCGCGGCCTGGAGGTGCGCGCGGAGGGCCGTGGCGTGCGCGGCGTCCAGGGTGCTGGCCAGCACGGTGCCCCGCGCATCCACCGTGGCCAGCTCGCCGCCGACGATGGTCTTCACGCGGGCGAGCACGTCGGGGTTGCGGGCGAACCCCGCATGCGAGAGCACGCTGGCCAGGTCGGCCATCTGCCCCTGGATCCGCTCCTCCACCAGGTGCGCCGCCACGCGGGCGGCGAGGAAGGCCACCACGAGCAGCGTGGCCAGGAAGAGTGCGGTGAAGGGGAGGACGATCTTGGCGCGAATGCCCATCGGCGCCCTACTTGACCAGTGCATCGGCCTTGCGGCGGAGGGCGGGGTCGGCGGTGGTGGCGAGCAGGCGCTGCTTCTCGGCGGCGGCCTCGACCCGCGCGCCGGCCGCCACCAGCGCCTCGATGAGGCCGAGCCGGGCCTCGGAGGCCACCGCGGCGTCCTTGCCCGCCAGCTCGACGGCCCGGCGGAACGCCGCGGCCGCGGCCGCGTGGTTCTCGAGGGCGAGCAGCGCGCGCCCGAGCGTGTCGTAGTAGTAGGCGATGCGCGGCCCGTCAATCGCAATGGCGCGCAGCGCCACCTTGTGCGCCTCGTGCCGGCGGCCGAGGTCCAGGAGCAGGTTCGCGAGGTTGTTGTGCGCGTCGGCATAGGCGGGCCGCAGGCGGATGGCCTCGCGGTAGGCGCGCTCGGCCCCCGCCCGGTCGCCGAGCTGCACGAGGACGTTGCCCAGGTTGAAATGGAAGAGCGGCGTCTCGGGCTCGGCGGCCACGGCGCGCTCGTACTCGGCCCGGGCGCGGTCGAGCCGGCCCGCGCGCTCGAAGAGCAGGCCCAGGTCGTTGCGCCCCGCCGCGTTCAGCGGCCAGCTCACCCGCTCGGGCGGGCAGGCGACCAGGAACCAGCCGCCCGCGGCGCGAAACTGGCGCTCGAAGTCCCGGCCCGCCAGCGGCCGATTGGGCAGGTAGCCCGTGTGGGCGATGAAGCAGTCGCGCCCCGCGTGATAGCCGGTGAGGACCACGTAGTGCAGCTTGTGGCCGTGGAGCGCGCCGAGGCGGAGGAGGGCGACCACCGGCAGGCCGCGGTCGAGCCACGCCTGCACGTCGCGCGCCGAGCCGCTGCCCGAGTGGCACCACAGGCCGTGCGCGTGGGCGAACGCTTGCAGGTCAATGGTGAGCGTGCCGCGGATGGACGGCAGGAAGGTTTCGCGGGCGATCTGTTCTTCGGTGAGCGGGAGCTGGTAGAAGGCGGCGACGGAGGCCAGGGCGGCCGGCCCGCACCGGTTGTGGGCCTGGCGCACGAAGGGCACGCCGCGCACGTAGGCCCCTGGCGCCCCCTGTTCCAGCTCCTGGCGGAGCTGCTTGAACGTGGGGCCGCATCCGGCCACGAGCGCGCAGCCGAGGCTCCACGCCAGCGCCCGCCGGAGTGGAACGGGGGGAACCATGCGATGCCCTCAGGGCGAGGGGCTCACGCCGCCTCGATCGTCATGTAGAGGAGCATGCCCGTCAGGATCACGGCCACGAGGGCCAGCACCAGCACCGCGCCCTGGCCGGCCTTCACGGTCTCGAGCTGGTCCGCGAGCTGCGAGAGCTGCGCGTCGTTCAGCCGGTCGAGCCGCTCGCGCACCTGGTCGGGGGTCAGGTGGGCCTGGCGGAGCGCCTGCGCCACCTTCTCCTCGGCCAGCAGACGGACCACCTGCGCCTCGCGCGCCTGGCGCGGCGACAGCCCCTGCTCGCCCGAGGCCGCCGACCCCACCATCTTCGCCTCGGCCCCGGCCGGGAAGCACCCCAGCATCACGGCGAGACCCAACGCCAAACCCACGTACTTCGCCCGCAGACACCGAGCAAACATGCGCACCTCCTGGGTTCACGAACGGGGAGCACCACGGGGACTTCCTGCGCGTGTCGAATGTAGCGCAACCTCGACCCGATGTCAACCGCTTGACGCGCGCGGCTCGTCCGGCTACTATGCCCCCAGGCACTACGCGGCCGCGTGTTTCGGGCCGTCCCACGGCAGGGACGCCGCGCGGCCGAGCGCCGTGCCCGCAGGAGCGTCCGCCATGGCCAGGCCGAAGATCGGCGTCATCCACTACAACTTCCCAGGCTTCGACTGGGTCCAGTTCCTCGACTACTGCGCGAAGACCGGCTTCGAGTACATCGAGGTGGCCATCGGCGATGTGTGGGACAAGGACACGCCCGACCCCGTGGCCAAGGCGAAGGAGGTTCGCCGGCAGATGGACGACCGGGGCATCAAGGCGGGGTGTCTTTCCGCCGGCAACGACTTCGTCCTACTCGATGAGGCGGCGATCAAGGCTCAGGTCGAGCGGATGAAGCGCATCTGCCTCGACCTCGCGCCCATCGTGGGCACCGACGTCATCCGCACCGAGGGCGGCTGGAAGAAGGACGCCGTGCCGCCCGAGAAGTACGAGGGGGCCATCGCGGGCTGCCTGCGCCGCTGCGTGCCCTTCATCGAGCCGGCCGGCATCAAGCTGGCCGTGGACAATCACGGCCACGTGACCAACGACGCCGACCTCCAGGTGCGCATCTTCAAGGCCGTCGGCTCGAAGAACGTCGGCGCCAACCTCGACACGATGAACTACCGCTGGGCCGGCCACGACCTGGCGACGATTGACCGCTACTACGAGCTGATTGCCCCCTACGTCTTCCACACCCACATGAAGGACGGCATGGGGTCGCTTGCGAACTACAGGGGCGCGGCGCTGGGCGAGGGCGAGATCCACCTCCAGCACGCCATCGCCTGCCTCAAGCGGGTCGGCTATAACGGCGTCTGGTGCGCGGAGTACGAGGGCCCCGAGACCGCCGGCGGCGTGGGCTACGCCAAGTGCTGCCGGTGGCTCAAGGCCAATCTGTGAATTGCCGATCTGCGATCGCCGATTGCCGATTTCAGACACACGTCGAGCGCTTGACCCCCGCGTTCCCTCGGACTACACTGAGGGTGAACCGGCGGAGAACGTCAGATGAATGCCATCGAGAAGCGCATCCTGGGTCGTCTCAAGCAGCTCCTGCTGAAGCGCGTGTCCCTGCATCGCCTCATCCTTTTCGGCTCCAGGGCCAGGGGCGATGCTGAGCCGGACTCTGATATGGATGTCCTGGTCGTCCTCGATGGCGAAGCGGACGATTCTGTGCGCGATTACGTGAGCGACTGCGCATGGGAGGCCGGGTACAGGGATGGGATCGTGGTGGTCCCTGTCATCTTTGCGCGCGATGAGTGGGAGGAAGGCCCAGAACGCTCCTCTCTCCTGGCGCAAGCCGTCGAGCGCGAAGGGGTGCCTGTGTGAAGCCCGAGGACACGGCGACGCTTGTGGCGTACCGCCTGGAGCAGGCCCAGGTCGCGCTTGACGATGCGAGGTATCTCCTTGACGGTCAGCGCAGCCCGCAGAGCATCGTGAACCGCGCCTACTACGCCATGTTCTACGCGGTCCTTGCCTTGCTCCAGAAGGCGGGCAAGATTCCCTCCAAGCACACAGGCGTCATTGGCCTCTTCGACACGCAGTTCGTCGTCTCCGGCATCCTCCCCAGGGAGCTATCGAGGGACCTTCACAAGGCGTTTGCTCTGCGCCAAGTCTCCGATTACAGGATCACCGAGCCGCTGACGCGCGGCAAGGCCGAGGATGTGTTGACCGGTGCAGGTCGCTTCGTCGAGGCCATTCGGCAGCATATCGCCGGGGGAGCAGGCAGCTGACCGCCGCAGAGCTGCCGTGGAGTATTGGGGTGGGTGATATCATAGGCATTGCCATGCTGGCCGTGGGGGTTGTCGGGCTACTGCTTCAGTACCTCTCTCTGCCAGAGAAGCACCAGCCTGTCGTGCGGAGATGGGTTGCTGTTGGCCTGGTAGCACTCGGTGCCATAGCTTGCCTGGCCTTAAGCTTGTTGGTCAGGTGGTACTGGGCTCTCGGGTCGGTGGTGATAGTCCTCATCGCATGCGCGATCAAGCGAAGCGTCCAGTTGGCGCATCTCTGGAGCGCCTGGGATGACCGGTGGTACAACTGGCGAACACGTCGTCGGATTGCCCGCATCCTGCGAGAAGTGCTTGCATGCGGGTATAGTCCACTGCTCAAGGAAATCGATCCCAAGAAGTACGACGCGCACGACGGCAAGTGCGGGCTGCCATATGAGTCTTTCTTCTACTGCCCCGCGAACCTCCGGCAGGACTCGCCTAAGTGGAAGCGGCTCACGAACCTCCGACCAACGAACGATGATGGTCTTGCTGTATTGGGTGCATCGGCAGTGGAAGGCGATGGCAGCCGAACATGCCGCATCATCGGACCCTATGTCAAGCTTCCCAGATCGGGCGTCTACCTGGTGTCTTTCAGAATTCGCTGCCGCGATGGAGTCGGCGGGCAGCCTGTGACGAGCTGCGAGGTCGAAGCCGATGTTACCCATCACAAAGGCACGTTGTACCCTGGGCACTGGCCTGTCCGTGTCACTCTTGCGCCGGGTGACTATGCCTCCCTGCCGCTGCTGTTCACCTACCGTGAAGAACCGGACGTGGAATTCAGGCTACTGGCGACGGGTGACCCCGCGGCCGCTGTAGTGATAGACGTGATCTGCGTGGTGCGGCTGGGGTGATATTGATACCGCATGACTCCGCTGACCCAACGAGAGGCTGAACACCCAAGACCCCGAAGCAGCGGGCGACCCGGAGCAAACCCGGGCCGCCCGCTTGTCTTCTCACGCATCACGCATTGCGCGTGGCGCGTCACTTCTTCTCTTCTTCGGCCGGCAGCTCCTTGATGTAGATGTTCTTGAACCAGAGGTTCGAGCCGTGGTGCTGAAGCTCGATCTGCTCGCAGGGGTAGATCGGCTTGTCGCGCTCCCAGTAGTTCTCCATCGTCACGTTGTCCACCACGAGCTTGCCGTTGAGCTTCACGGTGACCTTGTCGCCGACCATCTTGATGTAGAAGGTGTTCCACTCGCCGGGCGGGTTGTCGGCGAAGACGAGCGGCTTGCTGGGGTTCTTCTGGTTGTTGAAGAGGCCGCCGGAGCCAACCGGATTGTCCCAAATCTGCACCTGGGGCGTGCCGCGGAGGTAGATGCCGCTGTCGCCGCCCTTGTGGATCTTCCAGTCCACGTAGAGCTCGAAGTTGGCATACTTCTTCTCGGTGCACAGGCTGTTGTTCTTGCCGTCGTACTCGATCACGCCGTCCGCCACCTTCCAGTGCTGGAGGGCGGCTTCGGTGGCCTTCTTTTCGGCCTCGGCGAGGGCCTCGGGCTTCATGGCGGCCCGGCTCTTGGGGTTGCCGACCAGGCCCTTCCAGCCCGTGAGGTCCTTGCCGTTGAAGAGCGCGGTGAAGCCCTCGGGCGGCGTGTTGTCTGCCGCCAGGGCCATCGCCGCCACGCCCAGCATCGCCACGCCCAGCCACTTCAGCCGATGCATCTTGCACTCTCCTGAAAAGAGACGGGTTGCCCTGTTCTCAGGCCTCAATATGCGCGCGGAGGCACACCTTGTCAAGTGGGACTGGCCTGGGGAGGATGGACAAGATGGACTGGCGTGAGGGGGCGTGTGCCTGTCGGCGCCCACCCGGCTGTGTCTATGGCGTCCATTCTGTCCATTGCTGTCCATCATGGTGTGATCGGCGGCAGGCCGAGCCGGCGGCGGCCCTCGTCGAGCATCTCGGCGGTGCGGGTGGCGCCCGCGCGGGTGACGCCGAGGGCGCGGACCTCGAGGAGGCGGTCGAGGGTGCGCACGCCGCCCGCGGCCTTCACCTGGACGTGTGGCGGCGAGTGCTTGCGCATGAGGCGCAGGTCGTCGTCCGTCGCGCCGCCCGTGCCGTAGCCGGTGGAGGTCTTCACCCAGTCGGCGCCGATTTCGCCGCAGATCTCGCAGAGCCGGATCTTCTGCTCGTCGTTGAGATAGCAGTTCTCGAAGATGACTTTCACCTTGCGCTCGTGCGCGTGGGCGAGGAGGACGATGGGCTGGAGGTCGGCGAGGGCGTAGCCCCAGTCGCCGCTGCGCACCTTGGAGATGTTCACCACCACGTCGAGTTCTTCGCCGCCGTCGTCGAGGGCCTGCTTCGCCTCGGCGAGCTTGATGGCCGAGGCGTGGCCGCCGTGGGGGAAGCCGATGGTGGTGCTGGCCTTCACCGTGCTGCCCTTGAGGAGTTCGGCGCAGCGCCCCAGGTAGTAGGGCAGGATGCACACGCTGGCCACGTCGTAGGCAAGGGCCAGCTTGCAGCCCGCCTCCAGCTCCGCGTCGGTTAGCGTGGGGTTCAGCAGCGAATGGTCAATCATCTTGGCGATGTCAGCGTATGAGTAGTCCACAGGGTCTCCTTGCTGGTTGCAGTGCCTGATACGTGATGCGTGATGCGTGAGAAGAGAGAACGCTGAGCTTGCCGCGCTCTTCTGGCCTCTCACGCATCACGCATCACGTATCACGAATCACGGCTCAGGAACGAACTGCCTGAGATAGGTGGCGCTCTGGCGGAGGGAGGCTTTGCGGAGGGCCAGGCTGCCCTCGTAGGCGCGGTCCTCCACTTCCACGCACACGGGCCCTGTGTACTTCGCGTCGGTGAGGGCGGAGAAGAACTTGCCCCAGTCAACGTCGCCGAGGCCGGGCAGCTTGGGCGTGTGGTATTTCGGCGGCAGGGCGAGGATGCCGTGGGCGTCGAGGCCATCGTAGTCCACGCGGGCGTCCTTTGCATGGACGTGGAAGAGGCGGTCGGCGAATTCGCGGATGGGGGCCACGTAGTCTATCTGCTGCCACACGAGGTGGGACGGGTCGTAGTTGAGACCGAAGCACTTGCTGGGGATGTCGCCGAACATGCGCCGCCAGATGGCAGGGGTGTGAGCGAGGTTCTTGCCGCCCGGCCATTCGTCGTTGGAGAAGAGCATCGGGCAGTTCTCGATGCCGATCCGCACGCCCTGGTCTTCCGCGAACTTGACGAGGGGCCGCCAGGTCTTCAGGAAGCGCGGCCAGTTGGCGTCAACGGTCTGCGTCCAGTCGCGGCCGACGAAGGTGTTCATCTGCCCCACTCCGAGGAGTGCGGCGGCGCGGATGACCTTCCTGATATGGGCGACGGCGGCCTTGGCCTCGGCTTCATCGGGCGACAGGGGGTTCGGGTAGTAGCCCAGGCCGCTGATGCTCACGCCGGCCGCGGCGAAGAGGTCGTTCACGCGCGCGGCGTCGGATTTCGTGAAGCCTGCGGTGACATCAATGTGGGTGACGCCGGCGTAGCGGCGTTCGGCCTTGCCGCGGGGCCAGCAGCAGACCTCGATGCAGTCGTAGCCCTCGGCCGCGGCGAGCGCCACGATCTCCTCGAGGGTCAGGTCGGGCACGATGGCGGAGACGAAGCCGAGTTTCATGGCGGTCCTCCTCTCTGGCAAACACGCCTCGACACGGCAGGCCATGATAGGGGGCGGGCGGAGGGGAGTCAAACAGGCAAGACATGGGACGGATAGGACCCCATAGGACAGATGGGACGCGGCACGGGCGCTGGTCCTATCTGTCCCATCGGTCCTATCAGATCTGTCAATAGCGGAACCCTGGCGCCTTGTTGGGCACGTGCGGGTCGCGGCAGGGGTCCTCGAAGCCGAGGCCGTTCCAGAGCGCATTGTCGCGGTAGGCCTCGGAGGGGAGCAGAGGCGAGATGTGCACGTCCACGAAGCACACGTTGGCGCGGCCCGCGTGGCGGGTGGAGAGGTAGCTGAAGGCGTTGCCGTCGGAGTACGGCTCGGAGAGCTTGGCGCTCCACGGGGGGATGTAAGTGGGGTCGAGCGTGTAGCCGTGGTTGCCGATCCGCGTGCGGCGCACGCCGCCCGAGAGGGCCGAGCTGGCTTGGAAAGTGGGGATGGCTTCGTACGGCTCCTCCGTGCCCGTGCCATCCGAGCAGCCGAAGGCGATGGTCAGGGACGGGTTGCTCACCTGGCGCACGGGGAAGCGCTCGAAGGGGGCGAGGGGGCCCTCGGCGCTCTCGCGGGCCGAGCCGAGGTACTTGTAGTTGTAGCCGTACGAGGCGTTGCGCCCCGCGATCCATTCGGGCACGGCGGGGCAGTTCTGCACACGGTAGTCCTTCAGGTACGCCTCCAGCAGGTTGAACCAGCGGATGCGGATCTCGGCGCTCACCTTCCACTGGTGGGGCGGGAAGAAATCCCAGTCCTGGCTGTAGCAGGCCCAGGCGCGCCCGAGCTGGCTGAGGTTGTTGCGACACGAGGCGTCCTTGGCCAGCGCCCGGGCCTTGTGCGCGGCCGGCAGCAGCATGGCGCCGAGGATGCCGATGATGCCGATGACGACGAGGATCTCGATGAGCGTGAAGCCCAGGGTGGACCGGGGGCCTCTCGTGCAATGCATGGCACCTCTCCAACAACTGTGGCGACTCGTGGAACGCGAGGTGGAAAGCAAGTGCCGTGCCAAACCTCGGCGCGCCGCCGAATCGCGTAAGATGTTGTCGGAGAGCACGTTAGAACACGAAGCGCCTATCCAGCATGACGGGGGGTGGACACCTCTTGTCCACTCCCCGATGCGATCGTGCCCTATCGCGGGAACCGCTCCCAGAGCCACGCCATGTCCTGAGCCAGGATGGCCTCGCGGGAGGCCGTGGCGGCGGGGAAGACGTCGAGGGTGTAGATCTCGGTCTCGAAGTGCTCGCAGCCGGCGGCCAGCGCGGCGGCAAGGAAGGCCGCGTCCACCTGGTCCGCCGTGGTGTCGATGGCACCCTCGCCCGGCCAGGCCAGGGGGACGTGGAAGTGGACGCGCCATTCGCCCTGCGGCGGCGGGTCCATCCCCAACGGCTCGGGCAGGTCGTTGAAGTAGAGTTCGCGCCCGTCAGGCGTCGCCACAACTGTCTGGTGCAGATAGACTTGGTCCTGGAAGGCCAGGAGGGCTGGGGGCGGGCCTCCGGGGCCGACCTGCACGCGCAGCGCCGCGCCCAGTTGCACCTTGGCCACGCGAATGCCGGCGGCGGCGTACTTGCGCACCGCCTCCTTCGGGTCCTCGCCCATGACGCCGGTGTGGACGGTGTCGAGGCACACGCCGATGTGGCGGCGGAGGGACGCCTCGGCTTCTGCCTCGGTGAGGCCGGCCTCGTCGGCGAGCATGCCGCGCCCGCGTCGGAACACGTGCTCGGCGAGGTAGGCGACCGTGTCGTCGGTGCGCTCGAGGTAGCAGCCCGGCTCGGGCTCGAGGGCGAGCGCGATCTCCACGCCCATCAGCTCGCGGAAGTAGTGGGCAAGGCCCGCCGCGGACACGAGGTTGCAGGTCGCCTCCTCGAGGCGCGGCTCGTCGGCCCAGGGCCTGAACGTCACGGGCAGGGTGCTGATGGTGGCACGGTCGCCGCGGCGGACGGCCTCGGAGGCGATCCGGATGAGCGCGCCGGTGTACTGGGTGCGCCGCGGGTCGGCCCAATCGGGCTGGTAGACCTTTTCTTTGACGCGGGTGCCGTGGAAGCGGCCGTAGGGGAAGCCGTTGAACGTCAGGGCATAGAGGCCCGCGCGCGCCAGCCGCTCGCGGAGTCCCCTGGCCTCTCTCAGCCCGCCGAGCTCTTCTGCCGCCGCGTGGGAGAACCAGATGCCCACGCCGTACGGCCCCCGGGCGCCCGTGAGGCGGGCGAACTCGGCGAACACCCGCGGCGCGTGGTCGAAGATGGCCGCCTCGGCCTCGGCGAGCGTGCCGCCGGGGTGAACGTTGAGGCAGTAGGTCAGGTGCGCGTTCGCGCCTGGGATTCTCATTGGGCCTCCCGCAGAAAGGCGATGGCTTCGCCGATCAGGGCGCTGTCCATCTCGTGCACCTCGACCCGCCGGCCGATGCCGCTGGGCAGGGTGATGGAGAGCCGGCCGCCCAGGTGCTCGCGGAATTGCTCGATGCCTTCGAGGATGGCGAGGCGGCCGGCCGCGTCGCGCTCACCCAGCAGCGGATGCCACGCGGGCAGGCCGCAGCGGCGGAGGGCCGCGAGAATGCGGTCCAGCTCCTCACGCGAGAGAAGGCTGTTCAGCGAGGCATAGACGGAGTCGAGGGCGATGCCGACGGCCACGCCCTGCCCGTGGCGCACGGCGTAGCCCGAGAGCCCCTCGAGGCGGTGGGCGGCCCAGTGGCCGAAGTCGAGCGGCCGCGCGTCGCCCATCTCGAAGGGGTCGGCCCCGTCGCGAATGTGCTCCAGGTGCAGCACGGCGGCGCGGCGGACGGCTTGCTCGACCGCCTCCTGCTCGCCCGCGGCCAAGCGGTCCCCCGCGTCGCACAGGAAGCCAAAGAACGCGGCGTCCTTGATGATCGCCACCTTGAACGCCTCGGCAATGCCGTCGAGCATCACGTCGCGGGGCAGGGTGCGCAGGAACTCCAGGTCGTTGATCACCGCGAAGGGCGGCGCGAAGGTGCCAAGGAGGTTTTTCACCCCGCCCAGATTCACGCCCGTCTTCACGCCCACTCCGCCGTCGTCCTGCGACAGGGTGGTCGAGGGCAGGCGCACGAGGCGCACGCCGCGGTGGACGAGGCTGGCGGCGAAGCCGACGGCATCGAGAAAGGCCCCGCCGCCGACAGCGAGGACGTAGCTGTGGCGGTCGAGGCGGTGGGCGATGATCTCGTCGAGCACCGGCTGGGCCACGGCCCAGCCGTCCTTGGCCCCCTCGCCGCCGGGCAGCACGCGGGGCGGGGCGAGGAACTCCATCGCCTCGCAGTGCTTCTTCGCGTATTCAACGGCTGCTCTGGGCAGATGCGGCTGCGCGGCCACGAGGCCAGCATCGAAGTAGACGAGGGCCTTCGTCGCGCGCGCGTCCGGATGGTCCCTTGTGGGCGGGACGTCCCCGCCCCGCGAATTGCCGCAGCGTGGGGACACGCCGCCCACAACGGGCCGCCCGATCGTCTCTGCCAGGATGGGGTTGCTGGCGCTGAAGGCATTACGGGTGAAGTAGACGGGATAGGAGAAGGGGACGGAGATGCTCTCGATGTAGACGCGGGTCACGGGCTCTTGGGAGGTGTTCTTCATCTCTTCTCACGTATCACGTTTCACGAATTGCGTATTGTACTGCCTTGGCCAAGCCAATCAAGTCAGACGGGGCGGGGCCGAGGTCGAAGGAGGCCGCCCAGGCGACCTCGCGCCCTCGGCCCACGCGGCCGTGGGAGCCTCGGACCCGGGCCGCGTCGGTGCTGACGGCGAAGGGCGGCGGCCAGCCGAAGAACAGCTCGCAGGGGTCGAAGCCCGGCTTGCTGTGAATGTCCACGTGCGTCGCGTAGTCGGGCTGCTCGCGGCGGGCGGTCCACCACGGATAGGCGAACCAAGCGCCCTCCTCGGCCACGAGCACCACCTCGCCGCTGTTTGGGTGCGCGATGCCCGCCTCGGCGATGGCTTGCCCAGTCCATACCTGGTCCACGCCGTTCATTTCCTCAAACACCCGCGCCACGTGGGGCACTTCTGCCTGGTCTCGCACGTACACGTGTGCGACCTCGTGGTCCACGACGGCGAAGGCGCGCGAGGCATGGAGGTCGGGGTAGAGCCGTCCGCGCACGTTGCGAGCGGCCATCAGGCCGCGCTCGCGCAGCAGGCGGTTGGGGAAGACGGGCCGCGATACGTCGGCGAACGCGTAGTCGCCGAAGACGAGGAACTCGTAGCCCTCCTGCTCGGCCCGTTGGCGCAGGAAGCTCAGCAGCGCCATCGTTTCGGCGAAGGCGCGCGCCGCCTGCCCGCTCGACGGCCCATGCCGCAGGAGCGCGTAGTCGAGGTGCGGCAGATAGGTCAGCAGCAGGTCGGGCGCAACGTCGGCGAGGCCCATCACGGCGCCCGTGGCTGCGGCGATCCACTGGCTCGACCGGCCCGAGGCCAGCGGCCCCCAATAGCTCATCAGCTTGAAGGCCCTGCCCACGCGGCGGATGAGTTCCGCATAGAGGCCGGGCGGGCGCGAATACACGTCCTCGATCATCCCCCCGTGGTGTTTGTGAATCGGGGCGGGCGAAAGAAGCACGTCAACACCCTCGCCCAGGCTCTGCTGCCAGAAGAGGAGGCCGACGCTCTTCTTCTTCGCTTGGAGACCCGCCTTCAGGCGGTCTTCGGTCTCGGCGGAAGATGCCTGGAGGCCGCCTGAAGGCAGGACTGCAAACGGGCTCGTTCCCTCCCAGATGCGGGGGCCTTGGACGAGCGCCGACGATTGCTCCCAGAAGAGGGGCCTTCGCAGCTCGCGCGACCAGGCGCCGTTGAACACCATGCCGTGCTGGCCTGGCGGCGCCGCGGTGCGGAAGCTCGCCTGTACCGGGCACGTGAGCGCGGGGAACACGCTGGCGGCGGGGCGGAAGCGCAGCCCCTCCCACGCCTCGCCGCCGTGGTGGCGCACGAGGAAATCGTAGCCGAGGCCGGCGACCTGGATGATGAGCAGGCGTCTAGGCATTGGTTGCCGCCACGAGTTGCGAGCCACGAGCCAGAGAAGCAGTCTCCCGAAGCTCGCAGCTCGCGGCTTCTCCTCACTTCTCGGTCATCGCCAGATGCACGCGGGCCAGCCAGTCGGCGATCTTGATGTGTTGCGGGCAGCGCTCCTCGCACCGGTGGCAGCCCGAGCAGGCGTCGGCGCGTTTCTCCTTGCGCATCTGGGCGTAGAGGTTTCGGTTCAGGTTCGCCACGCCGCCGCCGTGCATCCGCACCTGGTTGAGGAGCATGAAGTTCTCGGGAATCGCCACGCCGTTGGGGCACGGCACGCAATAGCCGCAGGCCGTGCAGGGCACGGCGCTCAGCGACTGATACGCCTCGCGCACGCGGGCGACGAGGTCGTGCTCATCGGGGCTGAGCTTGCCCACGCCCGCCGCGGCGGCGCTGGCGACGTTGCGCTGCACCTGCTCGAGCGTGCTCATGCCGCTGAGCACCGTGGCCACCTCGGGCATGTCCCACAGCCAGCGGAGCGCCACGTCGGCGGGGTCGCGGCCCGCGGCGTCCCACAGGGCGCGGACGGTGGGGGGCGGGTTGGCGAGCGTGCCGCCGAAGAGCGGCTCCATCACCACCACGGCCAGGCCCTTGCTGGCGGCGAGCATCACGCCCGCCGTGCCCGCCTGCACGTCCTCGCAGGCGAAGTTGTACTGCACCTGGCACACGGTCCAGTGCGGGTAGGCGCCGAGGACTTCCTTGAGCACATCGAACGAGTCGTGGAACGAGAAGCCCGTGGCGCCGATGCGGCCCTCGGCCAGCTTCTGGTCGAGCCGGGCGAGGACCCCGTGGTCGCGCACGTTGGCCCAGAAGCCGGCCTGGAGGTTGTGGAGCAGATAGAAGTCAATGCGGGCCGTCTGGAGGCGTTCGCATGATTCCTCGAAGAAGCGGTCGAAATCAGCGGGGGACTTGACTGCCCAGGTGGGCATCTTGGTCGCGATGCGCACACGATCTCGGTAGGTGCTCTGAGTGGCCTGCTTCTCCCCGGGGCAGGCGTTTGGGCACGGCGGGCGGCCATCCTCTGTCATGCTGAGCTTGTCGAAGCACCTTTCAGGGGAGCTGGCGCCGGCCAAGGAGCCAGCTTCATTGCGTCGGTCTGCCCCCTTGAAAGGTTGCTCGACTTCGCTCGCAATGACAGGGGGTGGTGGGGTTCCGGCCAGGGCCTTGGCGATGAGGCGTTCGGAGTTGCCTCCGTGATAGCCGTGGGCGGAATCGAGGTAGTTCACCCCGTGGTCAATCGCGGTGCGGATCATCTCGATGGCGAGCGGCTCGTCAATCGCATCGTAGCGGCCGAGCGTGGGCAGCCGCATGCACCCGAAGCCGAGGGCCGAGACGCGGAAATCGAGCTGGCCGAACGGGCGGTATTCCATTCTCTCCTCTTCTTCACCTGCTTCCCTCCCGAAGGTTCCAATACCTTCGGGAGGGACTCGGGTTTCACCCCTCTCCCTCTCAGGGGTGGGGCCCTCAGCTCCCGTAGAACCGCCGCGCGCTCAGTGCCGCGACCACGCGCAGCGCGAGCCATGCCGCCAAGACCGCAGGAAGCACGGCAAACACGGCCTTGTGGCCCAGACACGGACCGAAGGTCCACGTCACCCAGGCCGCTTGCGTGGTGATCATCACTCGAATGAGCCGGCCAATGAAGGCGGGCGCCGCGATGGTGCCTCGCCGTACGCGAATGGCGGATACCCCTGCCTCGATCACCGCGATGGCGACCAGCCCCACGGCCAGCACGCCTGCACGGTCAATCGTTGTGACCTGGCCTCCACCGGTTGACGAGTCCCAGCACATGGTCGTGCACAGAAGGTATGGGCGTCGCCATCGTGAGCACCGGAGCATGGCCATGCCGCCCGCCAGAAGGGCCAGCCCCGGCAGATAGGCCGCTCGGCCGGGCCGCCTGCCGCCCGCCTCGCTGCGAGCCAGCGCTGTTACGGCGGCCGTGTAGACCCACGCCGTCGCCGCGGCGATGAGCGCCGCCGTTGCGCCGGGCAGCCCCTCGTCGAGCGGCGAAAGCGAGCGCCACGGCATCCACCCGGCCAGAAGCTTCGCAAGGTTGTCCAGGCCGGCGGCACAAGCGGTCCCGATGAGAACGCTACCGGCCCGGCACGCCCCCATCACGAGAGGGCCTGCTACCCTCCTCTGCTTGAGTGCCCCGTTGTAGCCCAGCACGCACGCGGCCACCAACGCGGCGGCCCAGCCCGCTGACTCGCCCCCAACGACTCGCGCCGTCAGAACCCCCGCGAGGAGGAGCATGGCGCCGGCCATGAGCACTGCGGGGGCCGACACGGCGCCGGAGGGGATCGGCCGCTCGGGCCGCTCGCGGGCGTCAGTTTCGCGGTCGAAGTAGTCATTGAGGAGGAGGCCGGCGCAGTAAAGGAGGAGCGAGGCGGCCATGGCCCCTGCGACCCGCCAGTCGAGCACGCCGCCCGTGGCGAGCAGGAAGCCCGCCAGGGGGTCGCCCGGCACCGTGAAGAGGTTGGGCAGGCGCAACAGGCGGCACCAGGTGGTGAGGCGGCTGGGGCGGGGGACCATCTGCCGGGAACCTCAGTTGACCGCGGAAGCTGTCATCGTGAGCCTGTCGAACGACCTTTCAGGGGCTTGACGCGACATGCGCGCTGAGCACCTGCTCGCCGGCTCATCCCCTCGAAAGGTTGCTCGACAAGCTCGCAATGACAAGCCTGGACGCCGGCTCGCGCCGTGTCACAGCGCCTTGGTGACGCCGGGCATGGCGATCGGGTAGCGGCCCTCGGCGTTGGGCTTGACGGGCGGCGGGTCGTCGAGGCTCTTGAGGTTCTCGACGCCCGGGCCCTGCACCAGCTCGGACGCAAGGGCCTGCTCCCAGGTGACCACCTGCCCGCTCTCGGCGGCCATGCGGCCGAGGATGCCGGTCATGGCCGCGTAGGCGCAGCGCTCGGTGTCGTTCTGCGGCTTGTTCTCGCGGATGGCCTCGAAGAGCACGTCGTGCTCGGTCTGGTACGAGTTGTTGCCGCCCTTGTACTCCCAGACGGCGTTCTCGCGCTTGAGGTGGTGGCCCTTGCAGATGCGGGCCTGGCCCACGCCCTCGCCGAGCGTGGCGCAGCCGGTGGCGCCGTGGATGACGTCGGCGAAGAAGCCCCAGGTGCCGTTCTGGTGGCGGCCCTGGGCGATCATGCGCGTGCCGTCGGGGAAGGTGTACTCGACGATGTAGTGGTCGAAGAGCATGTCGGGCTCGGTGCGCTGCTGGCGGCCGCCGTGGCCCTGGGCCGAGGCGGGCCAGGCGTTCTTGGCCCAGCAGATGACGTCAAGGTTGTGGATCAGCCAGTCCAGGATGAAGCTGCCGTTGAGCCACGTGAAGTTCGAGTAGTTGCGGATCTGGTGCGAGAGGTCGCTCTCGTCCTTGCCCTTGGGCGCGAAGCCCACGGGGCCGTGCATGCGGTAGGCATAGCCCGTGACCAGCTCGCCGATGATGCCGCCCTGAAGCTGCTTGATGGCCTCCTGGTTCGAGAAGGAGTAGCGCTGGTTGAGGCCCCCCACGACCTTGAGGTTCTTCTTCGCCGCCTCCTGGCCGGCCTTGAGCACGCGGCGGATGCCGGGGGCGTCCACGCCGAACGACTTTTCCATGAAGACGTTCACGCCCTTCTCGACGGCGTATTCGAAGTGGAAGGGGCGGAAGCCGGGCGGGGTGGCGAGGATCACGACGCCGCCGGGCGCCACGGCGTCAATGGCCTTCCGGTAGGCGTCGAAGCCCACGAAGCAGCGCTCGGGGGGTACATCCACCTTGTCCTTGTGGTTCTTGCTCAGGTGGCCGAGGGTGCCCTTGAGGCGGTTCTCGAAGACGTCGGCGAGGGCGACGAGCTGGGTGGGGCCTTTGGTGCTCAGGGCGTTGACGGCGGCGCCGCCGCCGCGGCCGCCGCAGCCGACGAGGGCGACCTTGATCGTGTTGTTCTCCTGGGCGTAGGCGCCGGGGGCGAGGGCCTGGAGGGCGCTCATCGCCGCCATCGCCCCGCCCGAGCGCGCCAGAAAATCCCGCCGAGAGTGCTTCGTCACCGCCTTCTCCTTTCGCTAGGGCTCAGACGCGCTGCAAACACAGCGACGCACTATCACGAGGGCCGTCATTCGGCGATCTGGTTCACGACTGCGGCCCCAGGATGAACTTTGCCTGTTCGCGGCGGAGCATCTCGAAGGGCGTCATCCATGTGACACACAGGCCAATGCAAACGTCGGGGATCATGATCCTCTTCTTGGAGTTCGGGTGGCTCCCCTCGTGGGTGACGACCGTGTGCCGGTGGGCAAGCGCGTGGGCCACGAGATAGTAGTCGGCGGCCTGAAGGAAGGTGCTCACGGCGGCAGGGTCGTAGTGCTGCCCGGTGACCCAGCCACCGACCGAGCGGAGCGCGGGCGGGATCGCCGCGTCGGGCTTGAGGAAAAACGATGGGCCGCGTTGCCCCGCCCATTTGGAAAGCTGATCCGCCCCGGCCGCGAGTTCGTCGCTGACCTTCTCGATGCTGGCCACCCGACCCTTCGCGTTGTTCACGATCAGCCAATCCCAGAACGCCGGGCAGAAGTCGAGGCCGTAGTGGAGGTTCTTGGCCTGAATGAAGGTATTAGCGTCTAGGAGATACGCCATCAGCGCCAGACCCCCAACTCTCTGCCGAGTTCCCGGAAGACCGAGTCCTTCGAGAAGCCGAGCATGCGGAAGGCGTCGCGATACAGGGTCCGACCCTCAAGCGTGCTGGTGACGAGCGCTCGGGCGAAGCGCGTGCCTACCCGCGCCCTCTGAGTCAGATAGAAGTCGCCACCACCTCGCCTCGGGATTGCGCACAGACGCTCCAGTTCTGCATCATACACCTCCCGCAGCTCCCTGTCCGTGAGCCCGCCGACATCACGGATGCGGCGCAAGATGACAAGGGTGCTGACCTTGAAGCGGCGCGCAAGGCGGGCCATCTCGGGCTGGAGCTCGGCCGAGTTACGGTACTCGCGACGCAGGACGTCGAGTGGCACGAGCAATTCCGCCGCCACGCGGTTGCACCAGCGTTCGATTTGATGGTCCGGCTCGGACGATGCTTGCGCATCGGAGAGGGCGGACTGCCCTAGCCAAATGTGGGCCAGCTCGTGCGCCAACGTGAACATCTGGGCCGCCTTCGTATCCGCGGCGTTGAGGAACACGAGCGGGGCCAGAGGGTCCGCCATGGCGAAGCCGCGGAACTCGGCGGGGTCGAGGTGACGATGGTTGTTGTTCAGCACGATGCTGTTGCGCATGACCAGGATCCCGAGCGCGTCAGCCTGTTCGACGAAGTGGCGAAGCGCGTCCTCCCAGGTGCGCATCTCCGCCCGTTGCTGAACATCGAACCCGAGCCGGCGCCGGATCGCGGAAGCAGTCGCCTCGACCGCGCCCTGTGTCTGTGCCGAGCCGACGAAGTCCAACGCCTCCTGTCCCAGGGATAGAGCGTAGTCTCGGTACCACTCCTGCCGCTGCTGGCACACGTAGATGGTGTCGAGCAGGTTCGGACTCGGGTGGCCCGCATACCGGTTCGTTCCGGCGCGGAAGTCGGGGATCGGGATGGCCTCCTCCGGGGGTTCCATGAGGAACAGGAAGCCAACAGGCGCGTACGTGGCCTTGGCGAAGCGTTCGATCTGCTTGAGGGTGGGTCGTGCCTCTCCCCGCTCCCAGGCCTCAAGACTTGGGAAGCGCCTCTTGAGCGCATCCATGCCGCGGCCGCAGCGCTCGCGCGCCCATCTCAGCAGATCCGGCTTGACATCCACCCTGAGCATCGCAACGCCCCGCTTCGGCCCCAAGGCGAGGGGCCTCGCCTTGGTAGTTTGCATGATAGGGACCCGCACTCGGAGTGTCAAGCTGGTCTGCGGCCAAGTGCCACGGCAGGCTTGCACCCTCTGCGAACGGACACCCACGAGAGCTTAGCGCTGGAACTCGCGGGGGTCAACTGGCGTCAGGTTCAGCTCGGGCTTCCAGCGGGGCGAGCCGGAGTAGAAGGCGTGGGCCGTGTCGAAGACGAGCGACTGGATCGTGGCCTCGGGGTGCCCGTCCAGGCGCAGGAAGTCCACCACCTTCACGAGGCTGAGCGGGTCGCTCACGCCCCAGTCGGCCGAGCCGTTGACGAGCACCCGCTGGGCGCCGTGCTGGCGGATGATGGCCGAGACGCGCGGCGGCGTGAGCTTGGAGATGGGGTAGACGGTGAGGCCGAGGTAGTAGCCCGTCTCGCGCAGCAGCGGCATCGTGTCCTCGGTGTTGTGGTCAATGAGGACCCGCTCCTCGGGCATCGCCATCTCGCGGAGAAGGGGCACGATGCGCGCAACGCCCTCGGGCTTGCGGAAGTGGGGCAGGTGGATGATGACGAGCATGTTCCGAGCGCGGGCCATCGCGAGCTGCTCGGCGAGGATGGTCTCCTCGTTAGGCGTGATGTTGTTGAGGCCGATCTCGCCCAGGGCCACGCAGCGCGGGTGGTCGAGGTAGTCGCCCATGCCGGCGAGCACCTCGCGGGCGAGGGCCACGTTCTCGGCCTCCTTGGGGTTCACGCTCACGGCGGCGTAGTGGTCTATGCCGAAGCGGCGGGCGCGCACGGTCTCGAACTCGAGGATGAGCTGGAAGTAGTCGAAGAAGGTGCCGGCGTAGCGGCGGTTGGTGCCGAGCCAGAAGCTGGGCTCGACGCAGGCGCGGATGCCGGTGGCGTACATCCGCTGATAGTCGTCCGTCGTGCGCGAGTACATGTGAATGTGCGGCTCGATGATGGTCATAGGGCTCTCCTGGGCGCAAGTAGAGGCCTTCCCCTCCTCCTTCATGGCAAACGGTGTGCCGACGAGCCGAGGGCAAGGGCGCCAGGCGAGAACCCTCGCTGAGCAGGGGGGAGTTGCCATTCCGGGCGGCATCTCCGGCAGCATCCTTGAAGGGGCAGGCTGGCCGGGCGGACGTTGGCCAGCCATAACATATTGCTGCGTATACGCTTAAGCCGCCGCTGCCTGATGAAGCAGACCCCCTCCCCCATACTCGCTCACTCCCCAGCTCTCCGCCAGATGAGCAAGTATGGCGCTTTGGCGATCCGGCGGCTTCCGGGGCCATTCCACCCATACTTGCTCATTTTTCTCCCTCTTCAGTTTGAGCAAGTATGGGGCCATTGGGTGGGCTGCCAGAGGGGGGTGGACAAGTCTTGTCCACTTCGGGGACGCCCGGTGTGCGCGCCGGCTGGGCGGCACGGCACCACTTCCAGGAGCGCCGCCGGCGATAGGAGACGGGCATCCTGTGGTCGGGCCGTCTGCACTTCGCGCGGAACTTGCCGAACGCTAACCTCCGCCTAACATGCCCCCGGTAGGCTAATGAGGAGGTCTGTCTCGGCCAGAAGCGACGCCCCGACGGAGCAGAGGCCCAGGCGCGAGCGGACGCGTCCCGGCCTCTGTGGCAGCGGCTTGCGTGGACCCCTGCGATCGTGTAGAATCCGCGGGTCCCCACAAGCTCAGGAGAGGCTGCCATGGGTCCGTTCGCCCGGATTCTGCGGTGTGCGCCGATGGTGGCGCTGGCGGCGATGGGGTGCGGGACGAGCCGCGAGCCGGCCGTGCACGTGGTAGGCTCGACCTCGATCCTGCCGTTCGCCGAACTGCTGGCCGAAGAGTTTGCGCGGCGCGAGCCGGGCATCCACGTGGAGGTGCAGGGCGGCGGCTCGACGCACGGGCTGCTGGCCGTGGCGAGCGGCATCGCCGAGATCGGCGCCTGCTCGCGCAGCCTGCACCGCGGGGACCCCGCCGAGGCCCAGTTCACGCCGGTGCCGATCGCGCGGGACGCGATCGCGCTGGTCGTGCACCCCTCGAACCCGCTGTCGGGCCTGTCGCGGGCGCAGCTCCGGGCCGTTTTCTCGGGCCAGGCGGCCAACTGGCGCGACGTGGGCGGGGCCGATGCCCCGATCCGCGTGATCACGCGCGAGGAGGGCTCGGGCACGCTCGACGCCTTCCTGGCCGAGGTGATGGGCGGCGTGCGCGTCACGCCGCGCGCCCTCGTGCAGGAATCGAACGGCGCGATGAAAGAGCTCGTCAAGCAGGACCCGTGCGCCATCGGCTTCATGTCCATGGGCCTGGTGGGCCGCGGGCTGAAGGCCCTGGCGCTGGACGGCGCCGTGCCCTCGGCGTCGGGCGCGGAGCGCGGCGGGTATCCCCTGGTGCGGCCCTTCCTGTTCGTGGTCAAGGGCACGCCGAGTGGGGCGGCCCGGCGGTTCCTCGAGTTCGCCCGGTCGCCCGAGGCTCAACAGTTGATTGAGCAGGAGAAGATGCGCAATGCGGCAAGCGTGGCTCGCAATGGCGGCATTCGGCCTGATTTCGCTGTGCCTGGGCTGTGGGGGCAGCCAGGGCACGGCCGTGAGCGTGGTGGGCTCGACCTCGGTGCAGCCGTTTGCCGAGATGCTCGCGGAGGAGTTTAACCGCAACAATGCCGACGTGCGGGTGGAGGTGCAGGGCGGCGGCTCCACGGCCGGCATCCAGGCCGTGGCCACCGGCATCGCCGCGATCGGCATGTGCTCGCGCGCGCTGAAGCCCGAGGAGACGGGCTTCACCCCCATCACCGTGGCGCGCGACGGCATCGCCGTCGTGGTGAACCTGGCCAACAAGGTCAGCGATCTCACCCGCGAGCAGATCCGCGGCATCTACGAGGGCAAGATCGCCAACTGGAAGGACGTGGGCGGCGACGACAGGCCGATCCGCCTGATCACCCGCGAAGAGGGCTCGGGCACCCGCGAGGCGTTCGCCCACCTGGTGATGGGCGACGCCCGCATCGCCGCCTCGGCCCTCACCCAGGAGTCCAACGGCGCGGTGAAGGAACTGGTGAAGAACGACCCGGGCGCCATCGGCTACATGTCGCTCGGCCTCGTGCACGGCGACCTCAAGGCCCTGACCGTCGGCGGCGTGAAGGCGAACGCCGAGGACGTGATCAACGGCTCGTACCCGCTGGTGCGGCCGTTCCTCTTCGTGGTGAAGGGCGCGCCGGGCGCGGCGGCGCAGCGGTTCATTGACTTCGTGCTCTCGCCCCCCGCGCAGGCGATGCTGGAGAAGGAAGGGCTGGTCCGGGCCAAGTGAGAACCGACAAGCTCATCAGCCTGGGGCTCGCGGCGCTGGCCTTCACGGCCCTCTCGGGCCTGGCGCTCATCACCGCCTTCATCTTCAAGGAGGGCTTCCCCCTGATGATGAAGGTGGGCCTCACCGACTTCATCACATCGAGCGACTGGTATCCGCGCGAGGGGCACTTCGGCATCCTGCCGATGATCGCCGGCTCGCTGGCCGTCACCGCGGGCGCGATGGTCATCGGCGTCGTCTTCGGCGTGGGCGTGGCCGTGCTGCTCACCCAGTTCTGCCCCCCGCGCCTCGTGGGCCTCCTCAAGCCGGCCATCGAGCTGCTTGCCGGCATCCCCTCGGTGGTCTACGGCTTCATGGGCGTGGTGATCCTCGTGCCGCTGATCCGCGAGAACCTGGGCGGCTCGGGCCTCTCGGTGCTGGCCGCCTCGATCGTGCTCGGCATCATGGTGCTGCCCACGGTCATCAGCATCTCCGTGGACGCGCTCCAGGCGGTGCCGCGCCCCTACTACGAGGGCTCGATCGCCCTGGGCGCCACCGAGTGGCAGACCGCGCACATGGTCATGCTGCGCGCGGCCCGCTCGGGCATCGTGGCCGCCATCATCCTGGGCATGGGCCGCGCCATCGGCGAAACCATGGCCGTCATCATGGTGGCCGGCAACACCATCGCGCTGCCGACCAGCCTGCTGTCGCCCGTGCGCACGCTCACCAGCAACATCGCCCTCGAGATGGGCTACGCCGCGGGCGACCACCGCCAGGCCCTCTTCGCCACGGGCGTGGTACTCTTCGTCGTCATCATGGTCCTCAACACCGTGGCGCTCACGCTGTCGCGCCGCCGGGCGCGGGGGGCGAGCCGATGAGAGTCCCCCCCGCCGTCACCCAGCGGGCGGCCGTCGGCCTGATGTGGACGCTGGCCGGCCTGACCCTCGGCGTGCTGCTGTTCATCATCGCCTTCGTGCTCTGGAAGGGCCTGCCGCACGTCTCGTGGGAGTTCCTCAGCCAGTCGCCGCGCTCGATGGGCCGCGAGGGCGGCATCTTCCCGATGATCGTGGCCACCGCCTACGTCATGGGCCTCGGCGTGCTCATCGCGGCCCCTGTGGGTCTGGCCACAGCCATCTACCTCACCGAGTACACGCGCGAGGGGCGCCTCACCGCCGCCATCCGCTTCGGGGCCGACTGCCTGGCCGGCATCCCCTCCATCATCTTCGGGCTCTTCGGCTTCGTGTTCTTCGTCATCACGCTGGGCATGGGCCTCTCCGTGCTCTCGGGCGCGCTCACGCTGGCCCTCATGGTCCTGCCCACCGTCATCCGCACGAGCGAGGAGGCCATCCGCGCCGTGCCCCGCGCGTTCCGCGAGGTGAGCTTCGGCCTCGGCAGCACCCGCTGGCAAATGGTCACCCGCGTGGTCCTCCGCTCGGCCCTGCCCGGCATCACCACGGGCATCGTGCTGGCCGTGGGCCGCTGCGTGAGCGAGACGGCCGCCGTGATGCTCACGGCCGGCTCGGCCCTGGGCCTGCCGCGCGGCCTCTTCGACTCCTCGCGCACGCTCTCGCTCCACTTCTACATCCTGTCGCGCGAAGGCATCTCGATGGCCAAGGCCTACGCCACGGCCTCGATCCTCATCGTCGTCATCCTGGCCATCAACCTGTTCGCCTACTGGCTGATGCGCCGCTTCGTCGCAAAGGTACGCTGAGCCATGGCCACCGGCCCACACGCCGAGGAACCCCAGGGCGCCGACTGGCTGATGCGCGCGGCCCCCGCGCCCGCCGGCCCGGCCGTCGTCGCCGGCACCACCCCCAAGGTGGTGGTCGAGGGTTTCACGGCCCTCTTCCAGGGCTGCGCCGTGCTCAGGAACCTCTCGCTCCAGCTCTTCCCCCGCGAGCGTCTGGCCATCATCGGCCCCGCCGGCAGCGGCAAGACCACGTTCCTGCGCAGCCTCAACCGCCTCAACGACCTCGAGGCCGGCTTCTCCAAGACCGGCCGCATCCTGCTCGACGGGCAGGACATCTATGCCCCCGGCGCCGACGTGGTCGCCCTCCGCCGCCGCGTGGGCATGGTCTACGCCGTCCCCGTGCCGCTCCCCTGGTCCATCCGCGACAACCTCACCTACGGCCCGCGCCTCGCCGGCACCCGCGACCGCGCGCGCCTCGACCAGCTCGTCGAGGAGAGCCTGAAGAACGCCTTCCTGTGGGACGAGGTGAAGGACCGCCTCGGCACCTCGGCGATGAACCTCTCGGGCGGGCAGCAGCAGCGTCTGTGCCTCGCCCGCGCCCTGACCCTCGAGCCCGAGGTGCTGCTGCTCGACGAGCCCTGCTCGGGCCTCGACCCCATCTCCACCGCCAAGATCGAGGACGCCCTGGCCGCCCTTCGGGCGAAGTACTCGATCATCCTCGTCACCAACAACACCAAGCAGGCGGCCCGCGCTTCCGACCGCACCGCCTTCCTCCTCATGGGCGAGCTCATCGAGATCGGCCCCACCGAGCAGATCTTCACCAACCCCGCGCACCACCGCACCGCGGGCTACATCACGGGGCGATTCGGGTAGGGGAAGTCGAAAGTCCAAAGTCGAAAGTCGAGAGTCACGAGCACGGGAGGCACTCAACTGAGGCGCGTGACTGGCAGGAGCGGATGATGGGCAAGATCGAACGGTTCGAGGACCTGGAGGCCTGGAAGAAAGCACGGGAGCTGGCCAGCATGATCTGCCAACTCACGTCGGTCGGCGGGTTCGGCCGCGACTTCGGGTTGCGCGACCAGATTCGCCGCGCCGCCGTATCGGTCATGTCGAACATTGCTGAGGGATTCGAGCGCGGCGGCGACAGAGAGTTCCTCCAGTTCCTCGCCGTAGCCAAGGGCTCCTGCGGGGAACTGCGGTCGCAACTGTACGCGGCGCTCGATCAGGGCTGCCTCACGCAGACGGACTTCGCTGCAGCCGCTGGCATGGCAACGGAGGCGAGCCGCATGCTCTTCGGTTTCATGAAGTACCTTCGACAATCCCCTTCCCGTCGCAGGAGCTATCGCTGACCGGCTGAGACAAGGGCCGAGTTCCTCGTCAGATCGAGCGGCGTGTTGGCTTGCCGCCTGTCGCGCCCTGGCCGTCAACTCCAGACGCTCGACGTTCGACCGTTGGCCATTGACTCTTAACTCTTGACTTTCGACTTTGGACTTTCGACTTTGGACTGCAAGCTTCAATCCCTTGACCTCGACCTCTTCTACGGCGCGTTCCAGGCGCTCAAGAGGGTGAACATCGCCATCCGGCCCCGCGCGATCACCGCCATCATCGGGCCGTCGGGCTGCGGCAAGTCCACCCTGCTCCGCTGCTTCAACCGCATGAACGAGCTGATCCCCGGCGTGCGCACCAGGGGCCGCATCCTGCTCGACGGGCGCGACATCCACGCGCCCGACACCCGCCTCACCGACCTGCGCCAGCGCGTGGGCATGGTCTTCCAGCGGCCCAACCCCTTCCCCCTCTCGATCCGCGACAACCTCACCTACGGCCCGCGCGTGCACGGCGTCGCCCGCAAGAGCGACCTCGAGGCCATCGTGGAGCGGAGCCTCCGCGGCACGGCCTTGTGGGACACCCTGAAAGACCGCCTCGACGCCCCGGCCCTCGAGCTCTCGCCCGAGCAGCAGCAGCGCCTGTGCATCTCGCGCGTCATCGCCGTCGAGCCCGAGGTGGTGCTGATGGACGAGCCGTGCTCGGCCCTCGACCCCCTGGCCACCGAGCACATCGAGGAGCTGATGCGCGAGCTGGCCGCCCGCTACACCATCATCATCGTCACCCACAACATGCAGCAGGCCGCACGCGTCTCCTACGAGACAGGTTTCATGCTCCTCGGCGAGCTGATCGAGTTCGGCCTCACCGAAGGAATCTTCACCGCGCCCGCCGACGAGCGCACCGAGGCCTACGTCACAGGCCGCTACGGATGAGCCACGCGGATGATCGGATGAATGGATGGATGGGTGGATGTTTGGATGATTGAAAAGAAGGACCGACGATGGTTCCTGCACTCATTCATGCATCCAACCCTTCAATCATCCCCTTCAGGACAGGAGAACGCCCTTGGACAGCCACCAGCGCCAGTTCGACCGCGAGCTTCACGACCTCAAGAAGAGGCTCCTCCGCATGGCCACCCTCGCCGAGGAGATGATTGACCGCGCGGTCACCGAGCTGATCGAGCGCGACGAGAAGCTCACCGAAGCGGTCGCCCGGGCCGAGGACGAGGTGAACCGCCTCCAGATCGAGATTGACGAAGAGGCCCTCCGCCTCCTCGCCACCCGCCAGCCCGTGGCCAGCGACCTGCGCTTCATCGTCGCCGCCACCAAGATCAACAGCGACCTCGAGCGCATCGGCGACCTCGTCGTCAACATCACCGAAAACGTCCATGTCCTCGCCCAGCAGCCCCCGCTCAAGCCGCTCATTGACATCCCCCGCATGGCCGACCTCGCCCGCCAGATGGTCCGCAAGAGCATAGACGCCTTCGTCAAGGGCGACGTCCTCCTCGCCCAGGCCGTCATCATGACCGACGACCAGATGGACGCCCTGAAGGACCAGGTCCTCCGCGAGCTCCTCACCTACATGATGTCCGACCCGCACACCATCGAGCGTGCCCTGGCCCTCATCCTGGTCGCCCGGCACCTCGAGCGCATCGGCGACCACGCCACCAACATCGCCGAGGACGTCATCTACCTCATCCAGGGCCGCGACGTGCGCCACCCCAAGACCCCCCGAGCCACGCCGCCCGAAGGCTCCCAGCCCTGAACGGAGGCGCCCATGCCCAACCTGCCCCGACGGCCCTACGGTACGGCCGGCGACCAACTCTCGATCATCGGCTTCGGCGGCATCGCCGTGATGAACGCCGAACCCGCCCAGGCCGCACGCCTCGTCGCCGAGGCCGTCGAGCGCGGCGTCAACTACTTCGACGTGGCGCCCACCTACGGCAACGCCGAGGTCATGCTCGGCCCCGCCCTCGAACCCTACCGCAGAAAGTGCTTCCTCGCCTGCAAGACCACCCAGCGCCAGCGCGGCCCCGCCGCCGAAGAGTTCCGCCGCTCGCTCGAGCGCCTGCGCACCGACCACTTCGACCTCTACCAGCTCCACTGCCTCGCCGATGTGGCGAAGGATGTGGATGCAGCCTTCGCCAAAGGCGGCGTGATGGAGTTGCTCCTCGAGGAACAGAAGGCCGGCCGCATTCGCCACATCGGCTTCTCCGCCCACACCGAGGCCGCTGCCCTCGCCGCAATGCGGCGCTTCGACTTTGCCTCCGTGCTCTTCCCCATCAACTTCTGCACGTTCCTGCGGCACGGCTTCGGCGCCGCCGTGCTCGCCGAGGCGCGGCAGCGCCGCATGGCCATCCTCGCCCTCAAGGCCCTCGCCCGCCAGAAGTGGCCGAAGGACGACCCGAAGCGCCAGAGCTTCCCCAAGTGCTGGTACCAGCCGGTCACCGATCGCGCCGAGGCGGAGCTCGCCCTTCGTTTCACCCTCGGCCAGCCCATCGCCGCCGCCGTCACGCCGGGCGAGGAGGTCCTGCTCCGCCTCGCTCTCGACGTGGGCGGGGCCTCCGCGCCCCGCGACCCCAAGCCCCTCACCGACGCCGAGCTTCAGCAACTCCGCGCCCTGGCCGACACACTCGACCCGATTTTCTAAGCGGCCCCTCCCTCGCAAGAACTCTCCCGCTGGGCTTGGGCATGCGAGCAAGACTCGGATGCCCAAGCCCAGTGTGGAAGGTCTTGAAGGGGGTTCTGGGGGAAACTTCTCCCCAGAAGTTTCCCCCAGTCTTGCCTCCCCGCTTGCATCGCGCGCCGCCCGTGCCATAATATCGGCCTCGTGCTTAGAGCTGTCCCGCGCCCTCACCTCGTGGAGAGCCCTATGATTCGCCTCGGCGTTCTCGGCCACGGCGGCCGCATCAGCGGCGTGATCAAGCATTGCCTGCGGGCCGTCGAGCCCGACGTGCGCGTGGTCGGCATCGTGGACCCCGACGAGGCCGGCGCCCGCGCCCGCCTCGACGACCGCGACAAGGCCGATGTGGTGTTCTACAGGAACCTCAAGGAGATGGCCCGCAAGGCGCGGCTCGACGCCCTCGCCGTGGGCACCCGCTGCAACCTCCACGCGGTCTATGCGGCGCAGGCCGCGGCCTACGACTTGCCGCTCTACCTCGAGAAGCCCATCGCCACCTCCATGAAGCAGGCCACCGCCCTCGAACGCGCCTTCGCCAGGTCCAAGTGTCAGGCCGTCGTGAGCTTTCCGCTCCGCGTCTCGCCCCTATGCGTCCTGGCCCGCGAGATGATCGAAGAGGGCGCCGTCGGCAGCCCCGAGCACGTCCTCGGCGTCAACTACGTGCCCTACGGCACCTGCTACTTCGACGGCTGGTACCGCGACTACTCGATCACCCAGGGCCTCTTCCTCCAGAAGGCCACGCACGACTTCGACTACATGATGTACTTGATGGGCTCGCCCATCGTCCGCGTGATGGCCATGGCCACGAAGGGCCGCGTCTTCGGCGGCAAGAAGCGGGCGGGACTCGTCTGCTCGAAGTGCGACGAGGCCGACGCCTGCCTCGAAAGCCCCCAGAACCGCAAGCGGAACCTCTCGGGCGGCGTCGGCGGCGACCACCCGTGCGTCTTCGGACGCGACATCGGCACGCCCGAGTCGGGGATGAACGAGGATTCGTCCAGCGCCCTCCTCGAGTTCGCCAGCGGCGCCCACGGCGCCTACACCCAGGTCTTCTACTCGCGGCGCGACTCCGCCACCCGCGGCGCCACGGTCAGCGGCTACCTGGGCACCGTGAGCTTCGACTGGTATACCAACCAGCTCAAGCGGGTCCGCCACCACGCGCCATTCACCGACGTGACGAAGGCGGGCGAGGGCCAGAGCCACTTCGGCGGCGACTACGAGCTGGCCGTGGACTTCATCAACCTGGTCAAGGGCAAGGGCGAGAGCCGCACGCCCATCTGGGCCGGCCTGCGCAGCGTCTACTCCTGCCTCGCCGCCAAGGAGTCGGCCGAGACCGGCCGCGCCGTCGCCGTGCGGCAGGTGGGAGGCTGAGGCCGTCAGGCCTATCGGTCCCATCCGTCCTATCTCTTGAGAGAGCGACAGCCATGAAAGAGGTCCGCACCGCCATCGTGGGCATGGGCATCGGTAGGCCGAACGGCAAGGCCATCGCGAAGAACCCGCGAGGGCGCGTGGTCGCGCTCTGCGACCTCGTGGAAGATCGAATGAAGGACTTCGCCAAGGAGCTGCCCGAGCCGCCGAAGCTCTACACCGACTTCAAGGCGATGTGCCGCGACAAGGAGATTGACGCGGTGATGGTGGGCACGCCCAATCAGTGGCACGTGCCCATCGCCCTGGAAGCTGTGCGGCGCGGCAAGCACGTGCTCATCACAAAGCCGCTCGCCGACTCGCTCGCCCCCGCCCGCCGACTCGTCGCGGCGCAGGAGAAGGCGGGCGTGGTCGGCATGATGTCGCTCTCGATGCGCTTCAGCGGCCCCACGCTCTACCTGGGCCAGATGGCGCGGCGGGGCGACTTCGGGGAGCTGTACTACGCCCGCGCCCGCAGCATCCGCCGCAGCGGCATCCCCGACTGGAATCTCGGCTTCATCGAGCGCGGCGGCGGCGCGTTCCGCGATATGGGCGTCCACGTCCTCGACTCCGCCTGGTGGATACTCGGCATGCCGAAGCCCGTCAGCGTCACAGGCGTCGCGGGCGCCAGGTTCGGCCCCTTCGGTCGCGGCTACTGGGACTTTCGTCAGCCGCCGAAGAGCTTCTGGGGCAAGTATGGCTCGGACGACTATGCGGGCGGCTTCATCCGCTTCGAGAATGGCGCGGGCCTCCAGTGCGAGAGCTTCTGGGCCTCGCACCAGGCGCCCGAGCACCAGATCGAGCTCTTCGGCACCCAGGCCGGCGCCCGCTATAGCCCGCTCACCCTCTACCGCACCGTGGACGGCGCGCCCCACGACACCACGGTGAACCTGCCCAAAGGCGCCGACCCGTGGGACCTGATTGCGGGACACTTCATTGACTGCATCCTCGACGGCAAGCCCTGCGACGCCCCCCTCCGCCACGGCCTCATCGTGCAGGAGATGATGGAGGCCATGCTCCGCAGCGCGGAGACGGGGCGCGAGGCAGTGCTCCGCTGATGCCTGCGCGGCGTTGACAACCACCTCCCGGCGCCCTACAATCACCATTGGCAAAGCGGCAAAGGAGGCAAGGCTGATGGCAAGTGTCACACTGGAGCTATCCGACGCCCAAGTGCTCGACTTGGTGCGTCGGCTGCCGGCCACGACACGGGCAGCCGTGATCCGGGAACTCATACCTGACCTCGATGCGCTCGATGGCCTGGTGGAGTACGGCAGTGCACGCATCCGCGAGCTCTGCGCGGAACGAGGTGTTGACTGGGACCACCTGACTGAAGAAGAGCGGCAACGCCTGATTGACGACCTGCTCCACGAGGAGTGAGCCGGGTGGAGCGAGTCGTCTTCGACACGAACGTGTGGGTTTCGGGTCTGCTCTGGCGTGGCAAGCCCTACCAGTGCCTGGTGTTGGTGCGTGCCGGGGTAGTCCGGCCGGTCTACTGCCCGCAGATGCTTGCGGAACTTGCGGACAAGCTCCGAACGAAGTTCCGCTTCCCCCTCACCCACCTTCAGGCGGCCACCCACGACCTGAGGTCGAAGGGCGAACTCGTCGAGATACCTGGTACGCTGCACGTCGTGCCGGACGACCCCGACGACGACAAGTTTGTGGAATGCGCTGTGGTGGCGGGTTGCTCCAGAATCGTGTCGGGGGACGCCCACATCCTCAGCCTTTGCGAGTACGGGGGAATCCACATCATCTCGCCTGCGGAGTTCCTTGCCCATCTCGTTTGGTAGCAGGACAGCGGGACGAGGCTTCATGGCGTGAAGGGTGGACCCATGCACCTGCGGCGCAGTCTGGCACGTGGCTTGGCTGGCTTGTCACTGGTCGCCTGTTCGGTCCACAGCGCCGAGCGAGTGAACTACCCGCCCGCGGCACGGCTGAAGCACCAGTGCCTCGTCGTCTCGATTCCCGAGCAGGGCGACGTGGGGGGCAGACCTTTCACGCGGCTTATTCAGCGCGGCTTCGAGGCGATATGGTTCACCGTCGCTTCCGGCAGCACGCCCCGCGCCACGCGCTGGGTCGTCTACGACACGGCGCAGCAGAAGATCGTGCCGCTCCGCACCGACCCGCGCGAACCCGAGAAGCCCAAGGCCAGGCCGCCCAGGGAAGAGCCGCCCCCGCCCGCGGGCGTGAAGCCCACCCACTTCGACCACTGGCGCTCGGCCGGCCACTGGACCCGCGCGTTCAAACAGGCGAAGCTGGAAGACGTGCTCGCCGCCGCCAATCTCCAAGAGGGCTTCGGCTGCTCCGCTCGCGACGGCGCCTCGGCCAACGACCCCGCCCAGATTCTCCTGCACCGGCCCCCAAGCGGCGAGGGGGTGAAGCTGTGCTCCCTCGAACCCTTCGAGGGGCAGACGCTCCACATCGTCTACTGGCTCCGCCTGATGCCGTCGGGCGACGTGGCCGTGCTCGCGGGCAACGCCAAGACCACGGTGCTCCAGGTCTACGAGAACCCCCTGCTCGACACGCTGTCGGCCCAGTGGAACGCCCTGCTGAACGACGCATTCAAGGCCGAGCCGGTGGTGAAGGCCCGCTGCGTGGGCAGCCTCTACGACCTGTCGCCCTATGCGGATAGGGCCTTCGACGCCATTCCCGTGGCGGCCGACGGCCGGGCCTACTTCGGCACCATGCCCCACCACGCCAGCGAGAGCGGCCCGCTCTTCGCCTTCGACCCCAGAGAGAATAAGCTCCTCCTCCTCGGCGACATCGGCCGCCTCGGCGGCGTCCACCGCCCCGACGCCGTCCCCCAGATGGTCCACGCCAACGCCTTCGAGATGAACGGCAAGGTCTACTTCACGGGTCAGGACCCGCACTATGGGGAGTGGGATTTCCCCGTGGCCCGGCCCGAGGACAAGCCGACCTATCCCGGCTCGCCCATCGTCGAGTTTGACCTGAGAACCCAGAAGGCCCGCTCCCTGGGCGTGCCCTTCGCGGGCAACCCCGGCATCTTCCGCCTCAGCGGCGACCCGAAGCGGAGCGTCCTCTATCTCCGCCGCGGCTACCATCGCGGCCACGTCTGGCCGATCACCTGGTTCGCCCTCGCCCTCGACGCTCAGGGCCATTTCGCCGGCGAGCCGAAGAAGCTCCCCCTCGACGACCACCCGCACGACCTCCTCGTCGCGGCCGACGGCACGCTCTACGGCTCCGTGCCCGAGCCGAAAGCGCACAAGGAACTCCTCGCCCGCCGCGAACGCAAGGCGAAGACCGACGACATCGTGCCGCAGACCGACCTCTGGCGCATCGCGCCCGACCTCTCGAAGGCCGAGCGGGTCGCCACCCTGGAGGGCGGCTGGGAGATCGCCTTCGCCCCGTGGCAGGACGGCCAGCCCGCGGCCATCGGCGTCACCGAGCGCGACGTGGTGCGCCTCGACCTCGCCACGGGCGCCATCGAGAAGATCGCCGCTTGCCCGAAGGCCTTCCAGGCGGGCCACGGGATGACGCTGCTGCGCGGCAACACGCTCTACACCATTCGGTGGGTGCAGCCCAAAGGCCCAGGCAGCCGCACCTCCGGCCTCTACTCGCTCGACCTGGCGACCGGCAAGGCGCTCTACCACGGCGTCATCGTGGACGAGGCAGGCCGCCGCGCCAAGGACCTCAACCACTTCGCCTTCCTGCCCGATGGCCGGCTCTTCGCCGAGGGCACGGCCTACGGCCTGCCCACCGACCGCCACTACATGCCCCGCTACCGCGACGGCGAGCCCTACCGCCTCGACGGGGTCGGCCTCGTGATTGACCACCTGCCGCCCGGACTGCCCGTGGCCGAGCCGTGACACTGTTCTTCGACTTGACTTCCCTCTTTCCCTGCCCTATCATCATGGCGAGCCCAGTCCTGGGAGAACTGCTGGAGCCCCCCTATGGCGGCCACGCTGAACAAGGAGGAAGCCCACACGCTGGTGGACAAGATGCCCGACGACGCGACGTGGGATGACCTCATGCACGAGATCTACGTCCGCGAGGTCATCGAGAAGGGCCTCGCCGACAGCCGCGAAGGCCGGACCAAGGACGTCCGCGACGTCAGGGCGAGATACGGCCTCCCCGAATGAAGGTCCACTGGACCGACACCGCTCAGGCCCACCTCGACGCGATCCGGCGGTACATCGCTCAGGACTCCGTCGAGTATGCGCTTCGCATGGTGGATCGCCTCACGCGGCGTTCCCAGGTGATCGCCGGCTTTCCCCTCTCCGGGCGCACGGTGCCCGAGTACGAGAGGGACGACCTCCGCGAGGTCATCGAGGGGCCGTACCGCCTCATCTATCTCATCAGGGACGATCGAGTTGACGTCATCGCGGTCATCCACGGAGCCAGAGACCTTCGCGCGGCGATGGAGCACGCCGGCTGGTCTCCGCAGCAGCGACCCACGTGAGCGCCTTCCAGCAGGGGGCCCTCCTGGATTCTGCACTGTGCCCACCCTCTGGGATGTGTGACCCTTCCCCACGGTCGAGGAGAGACGAATGAAGATCGGATTCATCGCCAACAACGACCTCGGCGGCGTCCAGGAGGACGCCCGCTTCGCCGCCGAGCACGGCTTCGAGGGCCTCGAGTTCAACTACTGGGGCGACTTCAAGGACCTGACGTTCGACACGGTGAGCAAGATGCGCGCCATCCTGGTCGAGCACGGCGTCAAGGCCTCGGCCCTCGGCCTCTGGGGCTGGAACCACACGTCGCGCGACGCGGCCGAGCGCGAGACAAGCCTGAAGATGCTTGACCGCGCCATCGGCTTCGCCCAGCACCTCGAGGCCAGCATCCTCATCACCGGCGGCGGGCAGCCCAAGGACGCCTCGCCCGAGGAGTGCGCCGCTGAGTTCGCCCGCGTGTTCCCGCCCTACGTCGAGAAGGCCCGCGTCGCCGGCCTCAAGATCGCCCTCTATCCCGTCCACGGCAACAGCTTCTTCAACACCATCGCCGACTACGAGCGCGTCTGGAAGCTCGTGCCCGACGTCGGCATCAAGCTCGACCCCGCCAACATCCGGCACCACGGCGACGATTACCTGCCCATCCTGCGCGACTACGGCCACCGCATCGCCCACATGCACATCAAAGAACACCTCTACATGGACGGCAAGCTCGTCTCGCAGCCCGCGGCCGGCATGGGCGACATCCAGTGGGGCAAGGTCTTCGCCTTCCTCCACGAGCACCACTACGCGGGCTATCTCTCGATCGAGCCGCACGGCCCGGCGTGGAGCCGGCCGCCGCTCCGCCGCAAGATGCTCCTCCTCACCCAGCGCTACATCCGCCAGTTCATCGTCTGAGCGCCCCGGCGCCCCGCTTCTCCACCCCCCGCGCACCAGGCCCTCCCGCAGGCCCCAACGCCTGCGGGAGGGCACTCGCCCCAGCCGGCGCAGGGCGGGCCCGCCCCCGCCGCGCGAGGGACCCGCACCCGTCCTTGACAATCGCCCGCCCGCGTGGTTGCATAGGAGGCATGAATGGGCACCCATCCCTCGGGCCGCGGGCGACAAAGGAGAACGCTGTGGACAACGGGCTGAATCGTCGGGACTTCCTCGTGCGCACCGGGGCCGGCGTGGTGGGGGCCGCCGCCGCGCTGCGCTCGGGCCTCGCCGCCGAGGCCGCCGCCAAGCCCCGCATCGTGGTGGCCTCGGGCGGCGGCGCGCCCGACTCCGATGAGGGCGCCCTCAAGCGCCTCAAGGCCGCGCTCGACAAGTGGGGCGGCTTCCCCGAGCTCGTCAAGGGCAAGAAAGTCCTCATCAAGATCAACGCCACCGACGGCGGTTTCCGCGACGCCAACACCTCCACCCAGGCCACCGGCGCCCTCATCAAGCTCGTCAAGGACTGCTCGCCCGCCTCCATCACCGTGCTCGGCCAGGAGTGGGGCGGCTGGGGCGCCAAACGCGAGGGCCTGCCCACCCTCGCCGCGCTCCTCCAGAGCCTCGAGGTGCCCGTCAAGAACCTCGAACGCTACTGGGTCGCCGGCTCCGAAGCCCACTACAAGCTCATCGAGCCCGCGCCCGAGCCCTGGAAAGAACTCATGGTGGCCAAAGACATCTTCGAGCCCGACGCCGTGCTCCTCAACCTCCCACGCCTCAAGACCCACCCCCACTGCGTCTTCACGGCGTGCATCAAGAACATCATCGGCCTCACCCGCCGCATGTACGGCTTCCACAAGGTGGACGAAACCACCGAGGTGGCCAAGCGCTTCGACCCCGCCGACAGCGACGGCTGGCACGTCTTCCCCCAGAAGCTCGCCAACGCCTTCAAGCTCGGCGTCGGCCCCCGCATCGCCCTGAACATCGTGGACGCCAACGAGGCCAACTACGGCTGGCGCGGCCCCGGCAAGCAACGCATCGGCACCTTCCCCACCGGCCTCGTCCTCGTCGGCACCGACGCCCTGGCCCTCGACGTCTACGGCTGCAAGCTCCTCGGCGAGTGCCTCAACAAGCAAACCCCCGGCCTCTACCCCGAGCCGCTCGGCGACTGGGCGAAGGGCGACAGCGACTTCATCGCCTTCAACAAGACCAAGACCAACTACCTCAAGGTCTGCGCCGACCTCGGCGTCGGCGAGGCCGACCTCACGAAGGTGGACATCCAGCAGGCCAGCGCCTGAGCCCCGACAAGCCGGCCCCCCCTCCCGAAGGTTCCAACACCTTCGGGAGGGTAGACCGAACTGGCCCCCAACCTCCCGCGGGTTCCCAACCCGCGGGAGGTTCGATGCTGGTATCGGCCTATCCGTCCCATCCGTCCTACTCTCCTCCCATCCATAGGTACGCATAGCCGCCAGTGGTTCGCCAGTAGCTCCGGAGCCTATGGCGACCGTGCCGTGTGCATGCTGTTGTCTTGAGGACACTTCGGACGGGCGGGCTCGACGCAAGGTTTTTCGCGCGGCAGATCGAGAGGTTGTTTGTGGGCGCTCGAGGCCCCGCCGAGCTGCCTGCCCAGTCACCTCGTGTCCGGCGGCAGACCGGGTCCGTCGTCCGCCGCGGGGCGGGGCGTTTGTGGCTGCCGGGCCTTGAGCCGCTCGATGCGGGCCAGCGCCTCCTGGGCCTTGCGCGCGGCCTCGGTGTCGGGGTGATGGGCCATGACGGCGCGGAACCGCGCCGCCGCCGCGTCCAGGTCGCCCGGGCTCAGCCGCCAGAGCCGCGCCGCCTGGTCGAGCTCGGCCTCGGCCTGCCGCTGGCGGCGAGCCTCCCGCAGCACGCTCGTGACGCGCCAGTGAACCAGCGCGCCCACAGCCGCCACAATGGCCGCCGTGGTCGCCCACGACGCGACGCTGAACCACTGCCGCCTCCGCCGCTGGGCGGCGCGGGCGGCGGCGCGTTCCCGGGCAGCCGGGTCCTGGGGCACGGGGCACCTCCCTCAATTGAGCCGAAACACCCACGCCCCGCCGCGCGCCGATTGCAGGGCGGCCGGGCCGGCGAACTCGACGAACTCCAGCGCCGGCTCCCCCTGCACCGCGGCGGCGAGCGCGGCATCGCGCCAGACGAGCAACACGCGCGCCTCCGCGGCCCGCATCTCGGCCGCCAGAGCGGCCGGCGCCCTCGCCGCGGGCGTGCCGGCGTACTTCGCGTCCAGGTAGTACGCCGTGTGGAGGCCGTCCCACCAGTTGCTCGAGGCGAGCGGCCCCTGGATGCCGAGCGCCCGCAGGCGCTCGGCCATCAGGCGATGCTCGCGGCCCGGCGGCGGCTGGCGCAGGAGGTCCCACACCGCCCGCACGGGGTGGTAGCCGAACGACACGGCGGCCAGCGCCACGGCGGCGACCCCCACGGCCCGGCGCTCGCGGCGCCCGGCTCCCAACCGTTCCAGGGCGCGGGGCACCAGGCCCACGAAGTGGAACGCCGCCGCGGTGAGCGCGAGGAACACGAACCAGAAGTAGCGCGCGTTGTCGGCCTGGATGAAGGCGTAGCCGCCGCAGAAGATGCTCACGGCCAGCAGCAGCGCCGCGTAGCGGAAGGCCCGCCCGCGGTCGCGCCACGTGGCAACCAGCGCGGCCGGCAGCAGCACGAGCGCCGCCAGGCCGAGGCGGAACTCGTCCAGGCGCGCCACGTGGCGGGCGATGCGGAGGGCGTTCGCGCCCGCCAGGCGCAGCGTCTCGCCGAGGGCCACCCGCCGCGCCGCGGCGGCGGGCACGGGCGGCTCGCGCGTGGCGTCCTGCCACACGTTGGGCGCGTCGGCGGGCGGGCGACGGAGGCCCGTGATCGCCTGCTGGCGGGCGTCGCCGCTGCCCGGCCCCACGAGCGCATACGAGGTGGCGGCCGCGGTGCCGAAGGTCAGCCGCCCGTACTTGGCCGACAACACGGCGACCCACGGCGCGGCGACGAGGGCGAAGCCTGCCAGGCCGAGGCCCCAGGCCAGGGCGGCGCGCCGAAGCGGCGTTCTCCACTCTCCATCGCCCATCTCCGATTGCGGTCCGCCCTTCGCACGCCGCACTCCGCACTCGCCGCCGGACCGCGACTCGAACCAGGCGCGGAGAAGAACGGTAAGAGTGAAGTGGGCGGCAAAGAACGGGAGGGCGTAGAGCTTGGCGAGATAGGCGATGCCGCCGAGGGCGCCCACCCCCAGCGCCCGCTTCCGCGAGCGGAGCAGCCGCTCATCCATTGCCGCATCGAGATAGAACAGCAGCGCCGCGGCGAGCAGCAGGTCCACCCGGTGGTCGAAGGAGAACTCGGCGGCGAGCAGCGCCGCGCAGGCCGTGGCCGCTGCCAAGAGCCAGGAGGACGAGGCGGTGTCAGGCGTCGGGTGTTCGGTGCCAGGGTTCTGAGCCCCCAACCCCCGACCCCTGACACCCAACAGCCTCCCCGCGACCCGCCACGTGCCGATGACGCACAGCGCGCCCCACAGCCCGATCATCACGCGGAAGGCGACCCGCGGCGAAAGGCCCGCGATGGCCAGCGGCGCCGCCAGCCACGCGCCCAGGGGCGACCAGTGGCCGAAGACGGCGCGGCCGATGTCGCCCCGCGCATACGCCGCCACCATGCGCAGATAGCATTCGCCGTCCGACGTCAGCAGCTCGGCGCACCTGGTCTGCACGAGGAGGGCGAGGAGGAGATAGAGGGTGAGCGAGCCGCACAGGCCGAGGCGCGAGGGGTGGAGCCAGCGTGCGGTCACGGGCGGTCCCCGGCTCAGAAGCTAGGAGCCTGTCCAAGAATCCCCGTGGGCTGTGTTGCCGGCGTGGATTTCCGCACAGACCCTAGAAGATCCGCAGCGGGGTGCGACGCAGGGCGACCGTGGCCTGGAGCTCGAGGGTCTGGCCGCCGCGCCGCACGGTGACGGGCAACACGTCGCCGGGCGGGGTGCGCAGGATGGCCATCTGGGCATCGCGGGCCGTGGCCACGGGCTTGCCGCCCAGGGCCTCCACGAGGTCGCCCTCGCGCAGGCCCGCCTCGCCCGCGGGCGAGAAGAGGCCGACGTCGGTGACGAGCACCCCGGCCTCGACGCCCAGCTTCCACTCCTTGGCGAGATCGGGCGTGAGGTCGCGGAGGCTCACGCCGAGGTAGCCGCGGCGCGGGCGCCCGTGCTTCTTCATGTCCTCGATGAACGGGGCGATCAGGTTGATGGGGATGGCGAAGCCGATGTTGTTGGCGGGGAACATGCCCAGGTCCACGATCCCCACCACCTCGCCGCGCGTGTTGAGGATGGGGCCGCCGCTGTTCCCGGGGTTCACGGCCGCATCCACCTGGATGAAGTCCTCGATGAGGTTCTGGCGCACCTGGCGGTGGAGGCCGCTGACGACGCCGCAGGTGACAGTGCCGGTGAGGTACATCGGGTTGCCGATGGCGACCACCCAGTCGCCGAGCTGCACGGTGTCGGAGTCGCCCAGCGGCACGGTGACCAGCGGCACGCTGCCGGGGGTGATCTGGAGCAGCGCCGTGTCGGTGTGCGGGTCGGTGCCGACGATCCGGCCCGCGAGGGCCCGGCGTACGCCCTTCGCATCGGTGAGGCGCACCGTCACGCGGTCGGCCCCGCGGACCACGTGGTAGTTGGTGAGCAGATAGCCCTCGGGGTCGAAGAGCACGCCGGCCCCCAGGTGCTTGCGCAGGCCGTAGAAGATGCCCGAGGGCAGAAAGAAGGCGAACGAGAAGGCATCGCTGATGTTGGAGGTCAGCGGCAGCGGGTTGAGCAGGCGCTCGCCGCGGCGCAGGAGGCCGGGCAGGTAGTACTCGAAGGTCTCGACGCGCACGACCGCGTGCTGGCGCTCGCGGGCCAGCGTCCGCACGTCGGGCAGGGTGACGGGTTCCGGCGCGCCGGCGCCCCGCGCCGGGCCGCCGAGGGCCAACAGAACCAGGAGCAGGGCGGGAGCCGCTGCACGCTTCGAGTGGCGGAGAGACGGTCTCATGGAGGCGCTCTCGGGAGGTCGGGGGACGGGCCTGGCGTGCGCCACGCCGGGCGTTTCACCTTCTATTATAGCCAACTCCCGCCGCGCCGGATAGGGGCGCTCAGCGCAGCTTCAGGGTGGCCAGGGCCATCACCGCGAAGATCGCCGCCAGAATCCAGAAGCGCGTCACCACCTTCGTCTCGCCGTAGCCCTGGTGCATCAGGCTGTGGTGGTACGGCGCGCGGAAGAAGATGCGGCGGCCCAGCAGCTTCAGGCCGACGTAGTCCTGAAGAAAGCTCGACCCCGCCTCGACCACGAACACGCCGCCGGCGATGAAGAACACGACCTCCTGCTTGACCAGCAGCGCCAGCGTGCCCAGGATGCCGCCGAGGGCGAGCGACCCGGTGTCGCCCATGAACACGCTGGCGGGGTGGCAGTTGAACCACAGGAAGCCGGCCCCCGCGCCCAGCAGCGCGGCGCAGAAGACCACCAGCTCGCCGCAGCCGGGCAGGTAGCGGAAGAGCAGATCGCGCGCCGTCGCCGCGTCGCTGCCCACCACGAAGGCGAACACCCCCAGCACCCCCGCCACCAGCATGGCCGGCACGATCGCCAGGCCGTCCAGCCCGTCCGTGAGGTTCACGGAGTTCGACGCGAGGACCATGAAGACGATAACGAAGAGCATGTAGCCCCAGCCGAGGTAGATGCCCTTGCTGGAGAGCGGCAGCACGAGGGTGCGGGCGACGCGCAGGTCGTAGGGCGACGAGGGTTCGGTGAGGTAGAGCACGCCCACGAGGGCGCCGAAGGCGATCTGCGCGGCGTACTTCCAATGGCGGGCCAGGCCGCGCTCGTTGGAGCGGTGGCGGATCTTCAGGAGATCGTCGAACGCGCCGATGCCGCCGAAGTACAGGGCGGCGGCCAGCACGATGCGCACCTGCTGGTTCGACAGGTCGCACCACAGCAGCGCCGCGGCGAAGAGGCTGCCGAGCATCAGCAGCCCGCCCATGGTGGGCGTGCCCTCCTTGCTCGCCACGTTGAGGCCGCCGAACGTGCGCCCCTGGTCGCGCGCCCCGTGGCGCCGCAGCAGGCGGATCACCCACGGCCCGAACACGAGGCTCACGGCCAGCGCCGTCACCACGGCGCCCATCGAGCGGAAGCTCGGGAAGCCGAAGAGCCGCAGCGGCCCGAACCACGCCTCATAATGCCGCAACAGGTACAGCATCGCTCCCTCGCGGGGCCTCGCCCCCACGGCCCGGCTCCCCGCGCGGGGGACCGGGCCCTCGGAAGATTCCTAGGGCCTCACACGGTTCCAGCCCGTCCTCGGGTCCAGGTACAGCGCGCGCAGGCGCTCCGCCGACAGGGCCTGCGGCCCCTCGGTGACGGCGCGCAGCACGCGCCCCAGCACGTCGCGAAGCACGAAGAACGACACGCAGCCCTCCGACAGGCGGTCCACCCCGTGCAGCCGATCGTGGGCCTCGCCGAAGAACTCCGTCTGGCGCGCCACCAGGTGCGCGATGCCCACCACCGCCTGGCTGCGGACCAGCCACGAGTCGTCGCCCGCGAGCGCCAGCAACGCGTCGAAGGCGGCCCGCGACAGGCCCAGGTGCCCGAGCGCCCGCGCGTGGGCCATGCGGACCTCGAAGTTGTCCTCGCGGATGCGCCGCGGCGGCCGCGGCCTGGCGCCCAGGAGGGCATCGAGCAGCGCCTGCTCGAGGTCCTCGGCCGGGTGGAAGAGCGCGGCCAGGGCCAGGGCCGCCTCGCTGCGCACCTCCCAGTAGGGGTCGGCCAGCGCGCGCACCAGCGCCGCCCGCGCCGGCGGCGTGGCCAGGCCCAGCCGGGCCAGGGCCTCGGCCGCGTTGCGCCGCACGATGCCCGCCTCGGCCCGATCGCCCAGCACGCCCAGCAGGCGCGCGTAGCGCGCCTCGTCGCGCCAGTGCGCGATCAGTTTCACCGCCGCGTTGCGCAGCTCCCAGGCGGGCGACGCCAGCCACGCATCCAGCTTGCGCCCGGAGCCCTCCGGCGGCGGGTCGTGCGAGTCCAGGAGATGCCCGGCCTCGGCCAGCGGGCCCTTCCAGCGGTGAGGCGACAGCAGGGCGACCAGCGCGCGCAATGGCTACTCGATCCGGCGGGGAAATGCCCTGAGGGGGGAACACGGGGGGAACGCGCGCGATTGTAGCAGAGCGCCATGCCGAATGCAAGCCCAAAACTCCTTGACTCCGCGCTCCGCGGCGGATAGATTGGCGCTGTCGCCCTGGGAGGCCGGCAGGGGGCCGCCGGTTGTGGAGTCGGCCGTGCGAAGGTCCACTCGCCGCAAGCTGATCGTGGTGGCCGTGTTGGGCGCGGGCGCCGTGGCCATCGGGCTCGCCGTGCTGCTCACGCGCGGGCGCGGGCAGGCGGGGTCCGGGCCCCCCTCGCCTCCTTCGCCGCCCGGCGTGCGCGAGCCGATGGCGTTCAGCGTGCGGGGCGTCGCGGGGCGGGTCGTCGCGGCCCTCGAGTTGGTGGTGGGCCAGGGCCGCGCCCAGGCCGCCCTGTGGCCGGTGGGGGCCGCGCGCTGGGTCTGCGCGATGGTGGACGGGGCCGAGAAGACCTACGACCTCGACCAGGGGATGTCGGCGGACGCCTTCGCGGGGCTGCTCGAGGGCGGGTTCCAGCCCTCGTCGGCCGAGGGGGCGCGCACGGCGGGCATCTATCGCGCCGTGGCCCGTCGTGCGGTGCCCGAGTTCAGCGAACTGCGGGGCGACCGCGTGCTCGTGCTCGTGTGCCCCAAGGCCGAGTGGCCCGGGCTGTCGCTGCGCTGGCCCCCCATCGCGGTGACGGGCAAGTAGCCGTGGGGCCGGCGCGCCTCAGAAGGCGCCGCGGCCCGACAGCACGGCGGGCAGCGTCGCCGCGAGGATCCGCAGGTCCAGTCCCAGCGAGCAGCGTTCGACGTACTCCAGGTCCAGCCGCATCATTTCGGCATAGGGCAGGTCGTTGCGCCCGCGCACCTGCCAGAGGCCGGTGAGGCCGGGCCGCACAGCGTGGCGGCGCTGGTGCTCGGGCGGCAGGTGTTGCGCCTCGTCGAGCGGCAGCGGGCGCGGCCCCACCAGGCTCATGTGGCCGGCGAGCACGTTGAGGAGCTGCGGCAGCTCGTCGAGGCTCGAGCGCCGCAGGAAGCGCCCGACCCGCGTGATGCGCGGGTCGCGCCGCATCTTGAACACCGGGCCGTCCATCTCGTTGCGGTGCGCCAGCTCGCGGCGCGCCAGCTCGGCGTCCACCCGCATCGAGCGGAACTTCAGCATCAGGAACGGCCGCCCGCCCCGGCCCACCCGCTGCTGGTGGAAGAACACGGGGCCGCGCGACGTGAGTTTGACCAGCACGGCCAGCAGCACGAAGAGCCACGAGAAGGCGAGGAGCCCCAGCGCGGCCAAGGCGAGGTCCAGCGCGCGCTTGGCGGCGCGGTAGGCCCGCCGGCGCCCTGCCTGCGAGTGCGGTGCGGGGATGGAACTCATGTGGCAGCGTCCCGGCGCCGGCGGCTCCGCCGGCCGCGGCCGGGCCGGGCGGCGAAGCTACGGCTTCGCGTCGGCGTCCTGCGGCAGGCGCCGCTTGACGTACTCGGCGATCTGCGCCTGCGCGTTCGAGTCGCCCCAGCCCGACCAGAGGAACTCGGCGCCCACGTCGTACACCTCGGCAAAGAGGCGCTTCTTGCACCAGACCACCTTGGCGAGCGCCAGGATCGGGGTGCCGAACTCGGGGGAGTGCAGGTCAATCGCCACCATCGTGCCGGGCGCTATTTCCTCCTTGGCCTCCAGGCAAATGCCCCCGCCCGAAATGTCCACCGCGAGACTCGACACCGGGCTCTGCTGCAATTCCGCATCGGTCACCACCCGGTACTCCACCGCCCATCCGGCCTTGACCCGGGGAAACTTGCGCCGCGTCAGCATCCCGCCTCTCCTCGAACAACCCGATGGAGCGCCATGCCCGGGCGCCTGGTCGCCCGGCTCGCTAGAGTCTATCCCGGCCGGCGCCCGGGGTCAAGTTGGAATGCACGACTCGCCCGACGCGCCGCTCGCCATGCGTCGAGCGTCGCGCTATAATCAACGGCGCACCGCCCCCAACCCCGAGGGCTCAACATGGAAACCCCACGCACGCCCGCGCCGCACATGTGCCCGCCGCGGCGGGACTTCCTGAGGGCCTCCACCCTCGCCGCCGCCGGCCTGGCGGTCCAACCCCTGCTGGGAGCCGACGACGTGAAGCAGCCCCCCCCGCGCACGCCGCTCAACGTGGTCTTCGTCTTCGCCGACCAGTGGCGCGCCCAGGCCACCGGCTATGCCGGCGACCCCAACGTCCACACCCCCAACCTCGACGTCCTGGCGAAGCGCAGCATCCACTTCACCCGCGCCATCGCCTCGTGCCCCGTCTGCTCGCCCTACCGTGCCTCGCTCATCACCGGTCAGTATCCCCTCACTCACGGCGTCTTCATCAACGACGTGCACCTGCGCCACGAGGCCGTGAGCATCGCCGAGGCATTCCAGGCCGGCGGCTACGACACCGGCTACATCGGCAAGTGGCACCTCCAGGGGCGCGGCCGCCTCTCCTTCATCCCGCCCGAAGACCGCCAGGGCTTCGGCTTCTGGCGCGTCTGCGAATGCACCCACGCCTACAACCAATCGGTCTACTACGGCGACGGCCCCGAGCGCCTCACGTGGCCCGGCTACGACGCCGAGGCCCAGACCCGCTGCGCCCAAGCCTACATTCGCGGCCAGGGACGCGACAAGGCCAAACCCTTCCTCCTCATGCTCTCCTGGGGGCCGCCCCATAACCCGTATGAGACCGCCCCCAAGCAGTTCCGCGACCTCTACGACCCCGCGAGGCTCGTCCTCCGCCCCAACGTCCCGCCCCCCGCCCAACCCGCCGCCCGCCGCGACCTGGCCGGCTACTACGCCCACTGCACCGCCCTCGACACCTACGTCGGCGACCTCCTCAAGACCCTCGACGAGGCCGGCCTCGCCCACGACACGCTCTTCGTCTTCACCTCCGACCACGGCGACATGCTCGGCTCCCAGGGCCAACAGCGCAAGCAGCGCCCCTGGGACGAATCGGTCCGCGTCCCCTTCCTCCTCCGCTGTCCCGCCCTGCACGGCAACCAGGGCCGCGAGATAGCCCAGCCCATCGCCGAGGCCGACCTCATGCCCACCCTCCTACGCCTCTGCGGCCTGGACGTGCCCAAGACCGTCGAGGGCCTCGACCTCTCCTCCCTGATTGTGGGCGGAACGTCCCCGTCCCGTGACAACCCTGTGGGCGGGGCCTCCGCATCCCGCGATCTCCCCGAAGGCGCCCTCATCGCCTGCTACGCCCCCTTCGGCGAGTGGACCCGCGGAGGCGGCGGCCGCGAATACCGCGGCGTCCGCACCGCCCGCCACACCTACGTCGAGACCCGCGAAGGCCCCTGGCTCCTCTACGACAACGAGCGCGACCCCCACCAGCTCACCAACCTCGTCGGTCGCCCCGACGCCGCCGAGGTCCGGGCCCACCTCGCCGCCGAACTCAAGAAGCTCCTCGCCCAGCGGAACGACCAGTTCCTCTCGGGCTGGGACTACATTGCCAAGTGGGGCCACACCGTGGACAAGACCGGCACCGCCCCCACGCCGCCGTGAGGGCGGGCAACGAGCACCACTATCTGTTGTGGGTGGCTTCGGCGTAGACCACAATATGTTCTAAGCCTCCCAGAGTCTCCCAGAGTTCCCGGTTCATGGGGGAGGTCTCGCATGCCCCCCACTGGTAGTGGCTCATTCCGCGCACACCGCACCCCGCGGAGTGCCATGTCTTCCCGGTTTCCTGGGGAGGGCGTGGCGGGCAGCCGCGTTCCACGGGCTTACACCCGCGCCACCTCGTGCGGGCGTCACCGGGCTCCGGCCAGCCATTTCCACAGCGGAACGAACCTGATTCGGCCCCGCAGCCCAAACCACGACGCGTCTTCCTCACGCTCTGCCGTCTCCGTCAGCACGAGCAGTTCTTTGCACTTCATGGCCTCTGAGGCCTTCAGGAGCGCTCGGACCTCTCGGTCGCGCGTCCTGACGTCCCCGACATCCGCGCAGACCTGGAGGAGCTGGGTCACGCGCAGGCCCTGCTTCACCACGAAGTCCACCTCCTCGTGCTGCGGCCCCCGCCAGAAGTAGAACTCCAGTCGCCCCTCGAGCTCCTGCTTGCGGAGCGCGACGGCCACGAGGTTCTCATAGAGCCTGCCGAGGCCGGAGCTGAAGCGGAACGAGGTCGCGGTAACCAACCCATTGTCTGTGCAGTAGAGCTTGCGATTCGTCCGCGCCTGCTCCCGAACCTTGAACGAGAAGCGCCGCACCGAGAAAAACACGAACGCCTCCTCCAGATGCCGGAGGTACTTCTCGGCCGTGTGGACGCTCCGCAGGCGCGTCACCTGGGCCAGCGTGTTGTAGGAGTACTCCTGGGCGATGTTGGACATCAGGTAGACCACCAGGTCCTCCAACCCCTGCGGGGAGCGTACTCGATGGCGGACGACGATGTCCTTGTAGAGGGTCGCCCGCAGCAGCGTGGCCAGATACTCTCGGTGGTTGATCCCTTTGAGCAGCGGCTCGGGGTAGCCACCCAGCTCCGCGTAGCGGCGCAGAGCCTCCACCGTCTCCGCACCTGTGAGGTCGGGCTCCTGCGAGCGGAGATACTCAGGGAACGAGAAGGGGAAGAGCACAATCTGGATGTGCCGCCCGGTCAAGTGCGTGGCCAGTTCGGAGCTCAACAGGTGCGCGTTACTCCCCGTGATCGTGAGGCGGTAGCCCTGCCGCTGGAGGCGATTGACGAACAGCTCCCACTTCGGCAGGTTCTGGACCTCATCCAGCAGGAGATGCTTCGGCTTGCCGTACAGAGCGTCCAGGGCCGCGACCAGCTCGTCGTAGTCGCCCAGTGCCTCCAGGCGCTCGTCGTCGAAGTTCACGTAGCCGAACGGCCCAAGGCCCTGAACCAGGTGCATGGCGAAGAACGACTTGCCCGCCCTCCTGGGGCCGATGACGACCTTGATCAAGTCGTGGGCTAGCTTGCGGGGACCGAACTCGCGCTCCACGTATCGCTCCTGGAGACGTTGCTCGATCTCCCGCTTCTGGAGCAGAAGCACGTCGCGGAGCATTGCTGGCCTCCTTGTCACACATATGCATTATACTGCACAACAATATGATATTATAGTGCAGTATAGTCCAGGCGACGTCGGAAGTCAACCAGGAATGACCGGAAGATCGCTCACCCGCCGCGAGATGGTCGGCACGCTGGGGAGGTTTTCTTTCTCGCCCCTACGCTCCGTCACCTTCTCCTTCTCGCCCCTACGCTCCGCGTGGGGGCGGACATCCGGACGCTCCCGCGTCCAACCCCAACCTCCCGCGGGTTCGCAACCCGCGGGAGGTTCTTTTCCCTGACGAAGGGGCCGCGGAGCGGCCAAGAAACCCGTCCCCACGCAGAGCGTCGGGACGAGAGAAAGGCGCACAGCGTGGGGACGAGGAAAGGGGGGCAGAGCCTAGGGACGAGGAAAAGCCGCCCCAAACGGCCCCTCCGGAATCGCACGGAATACCACGACGTGGATGAGCGGGAGCTCTACGACCTCGCCGCCTCCCAAGGCCGCCCAGGAGGAGTGAGGCGCGGCGGCCTGGCGCGAGGCGGGGGCAGTGCGTGGGTCGCACTGCCCCCAGCCCCGATGCGGAGCGCCGCACGGCGAGAGGAGGCGCGGGGAACGGTCCCCGCCTTCGGCCGGCGGCTACTTGAGGGCCTTGAGGGTGTCTTCGGCCTTCTTGCGCGTGCGGGCGGCTTTCGTTTTCTCGGCCGCGGTTTGCAGGGCCTTCTGGCGCTGCTCCTTCGTCACGCCCTGGAGGTCGTTGCGCGCGGCGAGGTCAATCAGGGCCGCGCACGCCTCTTCGGCAACCCCGGCGTCTGCCGCAAAGGCGCTCAGGGCGTCGAGGGCGCCGGCGACGCCGATGGTGCCCAGGGCGGCGATGGCGAGGCGCTTCTCCTCGTCCTTGGTGATGAGGGGCAGCACCTCGTTGACCTTGGCCAGGCGGTCGGCGGGCGCGAGCTTGGCGGCGCCTTGGACGGCTTGCAGGTAGCCCCGCAGGCCGAGAATCTGATGGGCGGCCTTCTTGCCGCTCTTGGCGAGGGCGAGGAGCGGCTCCAGGACGGCGAGGTCCTCGGGCCACTTGCTGGGCCAGTTGGAGAGGGTGCGCACGGCTTCGTCCTGGACGGCGGCTTCCTTGTCGTCGAGCGCGGCCTTGACGGCGGCCAGGGCCTCGGGGCCGCCGGCGACGGCCAGGGCGCGGAGGCCGACGGTGCGGAGGGGCGCGGCGTCGCTTTTCGCCAGGGGCATCAGTTGTGGTGCGCAGGCCGCGCCCGCGCGGCCGCACACGGCCACGAGGGCCTTCTCGATGGCGGCCTGTTCGTTGCCGTCCTGCGCCTTCTGGATCAGGGTCACGAGGTCGGGCACCTGCTTCTCGCCGCCCAGGAGGGTCAGCGAGGCCACCGCGGCGGCGCGGGTGGCCGGGTCGGGGGCAGCGGCGCATTTCAGCAGGTCGGGCAGGCCGGCCTCGATGCGGCGCAGGCCGATGAGCTCGAGGAGCACCTGCTGCACCTTGCCCGTCGCCTTCGGCAGGCGGGCCGCGATGTCGGCGTCCACGTCGTTGCCCGGCAGGCGGGCGAGGGAGACTTTGGCCGTCCTGGCGAGAGCCTCGTCATCGCCCGCGGCCGCCTCGAGGAGGACGGGCACGCACGTGGCGTTGCCGAGCCGTTCGAGGGCGGCCACGGCGGCGAGGCGGGCGCTGGGCGAGCCGCTCTTGGCCGCCTCGAGCACGGCGGCGATGGCCTTGGGGTCGCGGCGGTCGGCCAGGACGAGGATCAGCAGGGGCTGGCGCTCGGCCGGGGCCTTGGCGAGTTCGGCGGCGATGGCGTCGGTGGCCTCGGGGCCGGGCAGCTCGCGCGCGACGCGCAGGGCCAGGTGGAAGCTGGCCTTGTCGGCCGACTTGAGCTGTTCGACGAGGAGGGGCACGCCGCCGGCCTTGCGGGCGAGGATGGCGCCGCGGGTGCCTTCGAGGGCGCGCTGCCTGGGCACGTCGGCCTTGCGGACGGCGTCGTAGACCTTGGCCGCGTCGTCGGCCTTGCCGGCGTCGAGGAGTTTTTCGGCGCACAGGATCAGTCCGTAGGCGGCGGACGAGCGCGCCACGGGGGGCGCGGTGGCGAGCATCGGCTCGAGGGCCTTGGCGGCGGGTTCGCCGCCGATGCGGCCCAGGGCCTCGGCGGCCGCGGCGGCCACCTCGGGGTCGGCCGCCTTCAGCTTCGCGGCGAGGAGGTCAATCGCCTGGGCATCGCGCCGCACGCCGATCGAGTTGAGGACGCCGATGAGCAGGCGGCCTTCGAGCTTGCCTGCCGCCGCGCGGAGGGCCTCGTCGGCCGCGGGGTCGGGGATCGCTTCGAGGGCGATGCGCGCCCACGACGAGAGCTCGGGGTTCGGCAGCAGCGCGGCCAGCGCGGGCACGGCGGCCTTGGTGCCGTAGACGGCCAGTTGCTTGCAGGGGATCGCCTTGTCCTGCGGGGGCGCGTCGGACTGGATGATGGCGATGAGCTTCGCCTCGTCGGGCGCTTCGCCGGCGCAGGCCACCACGGCGAGCAGGGCGGCCACGATGGCGGAAAGCCACGTTCGGAACATCGTCTTTCTCCTCTCTGGGGTTCGGTATCACAGACGCCAGGGCTCGCGGATGGCCTCGGAGCGCAAGCGGTTGGCCTCGGGGTCGTTGACGAACTCGTGTCTCTTGGGGTCGTAGGTGAGTTTGCGCCGCAGGAACACGGCGGTGTTGACGGCGTGGCAGGCGATGTGGCTGTTGCAGGTGACGAAGTGGTTGGCCTTCGGCAGCCCGCGGCTCTTGACGCAGTCGAAGAAGTCGCGCACGTGGCTGTCGGCGGGGTAGCCGCCGGTCTTCTTGCCGCGGGCGGCGAGCCACTCGGGGTTGCTGACGAAGATTTCGCCGCTGTCGCCGACCTCGACCCAGCCCTTGTCGCCCTCGATGCGCACGGGGCAGGAGCCGACGTTGGGCAGCCAGCCGCCGTTGCGGACGACGAGCTTGACGCCGTCGGCGTAGCGGGCGGTGGCCTGGTCGCCCTGGGGCGGGTCGTATTCCACGGGCACCGTGTCGTCGCTGCGGTTGGCCCACTGGCAGAGGTCCACGCAGTGCGAGCCCCACTCGAGGATGCCGCCGCCGAGCAGGCCGCCGCCTTTCTCGAAGTTGAAGCCGTCGAGCAGGCCCTTGTTGAAGGGCCGCCAGGCCGCGGGGCCGAGGTAGAGGTCCCAGTCCACGTCTTCTTTCGAGGGCTCGGGCTCGGCGGGCCGCCAGCCGCTCATGCCGGTGCCCATGCCGGCGGGGTGGGCGTGGAGCGTGTGGATCTTGCCGATCTTGCCGCTGTGCACGATGTCCATGGCGTAGATGAAGTGCGCCACGTTGCGCCGCTGCATGCCGCCCTGGAAGACGCGGGCGGTGCGCTCGTAGGTGGCGGCGAGCTCGAGGCTCTGGGCGATGTTCTTCGTGCACGGCTTCTCGCAGTAGACGTCCTTGCCGGCCTTGGCCGCGTTGATCGAGGCGGTGGCGTGCCAGTTGGGGCCGGTGGCGATGAGCAGGGCGTCAATGTCGGGGCGGGCGAAGAGCTCGCGGTAGTCAATGTAGGCGGCGCAGCGGTCGTCGCCGTTGCGGCCGTCGGCCATCTTCTTCGCGCGCTCGCGGCGGTCGCGGCGCACGTCGCAGATGGCCACGCAGCGCACATCGGGCTCGCGCAACATGCAGCCGAAGACGTAGCTGCCGCGGCCGCCGATGCCCATCGCGCCCAGGAGAATCTGGTCGCTCGGGGGCCGGGCGCCCTCGCGGCCCAGCACGGCCGACGGCAGCACGTGGGGAGCGGCCAGCGCCGCGCCCATGGCCGCCAGGCCGCGCCGGAGGAACTGCCTGCGGCCCACAACCCACTTGTCCGACATCAGGGACTCCTTTCTGTCTCCACACCGGTACTCGCTGTCCCTAAGCATTCTAGCCATCGCGTCCGGCATTGCAAGCGCGCGCGGCCCGGATCATTCGCCGGAGGACCTCCGAGGGTGTTGGGCCTCAGGCTTCGAGGAATGCGAAGGGGGGCTGGCGGGCCAGGCGGGCCTGGCGGCGCTCGTGCAGGCGGCTCGTGGGATGGGCCCGCCGGCCGTGGCGGGGCGTGAGGCGTCGGGTCCCGCTCCAGGCGGCCTCACGCCCTCCGTTCTCACCGAACGACGAGGGCGGAGGGCGGAGGTCGGGTGTGGGCCGGAGTTGTAGGTGGCTGCGGGAGCTCCGAAGGAGCGAAATGGGATAGCCCAGGGCAACGCCATGGGAACCAGACCGCCCCGTGGCAGCCCTGAAAGGGCGGCATAAAGAGCTTCTATCTCGCCCCTTCAGGGCTGGACCCGTGAATCCCACTCAACCCAGGGCGTTGCCCTGGGCTATCCCATGCGAGCCCTTCAGGCTCCAGAGAGAACCACCCTGCCCACAATTCCGGCCCACACCCGCGGAGGTCAGGCACCTTGATACCCCGCGCGCCGCCCGCTACAATGCGACTTGTGACGGGCGAGCAACTGACTGGGCATGGGGGATTGGCCGTGGCACAGATGCTGGAGATTGACGCCCGTGGCCGCCTGAAGCTGCCCGACCAGTTGCGTGAGGCGGCGCACATCACGAACGTCTTCATCTATGCCGCCGGCCGCGAGAGCGAGTTGAGAGCGCCGCGTACACAGGCCCTCGCGGACGTCGTGCGAGGCGACCTCCCTGCGGCAATCAGCTCCGAAGTCTGACAGGAGATCACGCACATCTACCACAGGCGCCAGCGCCCGGACCTTGCCGTCGAAGTGGTCCGTCGCGTCAAGAACGGCCGCCGCGGAGCCGACCGCCGGGCGCGGCAGAGCCCGACCGCGGGGGTGTAGGAATCATGCAGAGCGCCTCCGGAGCTACCACGGGCACCTGGGCTTCCCTGATCAATCGGGCGGTGGCGCGGTTCCGCAGCGGCCTTCTCTGGGCCGTTGCCACATCCTGGGCCGCCTCCGCCGCCCAGGCTCCACCTGCCTCCCAAGCACCAGCAAAGAGGGCCACCGTGAAGGACAAGACGTTCGTCGCCTGGGTCTCGCCCGCCAACCTCACGCAGAAGGGCGGCAGCGTGCTCACACTGGAGAACCCCGGCGGGGTGTTCGACGCCCTCTGCTTCGCCGAATACCAGCCGGCCAAGTGGATGCTCGGCAGCGACTTCGGCCGACGCTGCCACCGCGACCAGGACGCCTGGCCCGCCGAGACTGCCGGCCCCGATACCGTGGTGCAGGTCGCCATCGTCTTTCGTGGCCGCGAGGTGTCGCTCTACCGAAACGCCCAGCCCTATGCCCGCTACACGATGGCCACCGAGCCGATCGCCTTCGACGAGCAGAGCACCGTGCTCATGGGCCTGCGCCACGTGGACGCCGGCAGGCCACACTGCTTCTTCACGGGCACGATCGAGGACGCCCGCATCTACGACACGGCCCTCGACGCCCAAACGCTCGCGTCGCTGAAGCCGAAGGAGCCCTCCGACCCCAAGCCCTTCGCCTGGTGGCCCTTCCGGGACGGCAAGGCCGTGGACGCGATGGGCCGCTTCCCCGAGGGCCGGCTGGTGGACGGCGCGACGATCTCCGACGGCAAGCTGCACCTGCCCGGGCCCTCGAGCTATCTGATCGCCGAGACGCTCGTGCCCCCCGACCTCACGACGCTCTACCACGAGAGCCTGCGTCCGCAGTTCCACTTCACGGCCCGGCAATGGACCCGCTACAAGCTCAACCCCGGCCCCCACGAGGAGGGCTGGGTCAACGACGTCAACGGCCTCTTCTACCTCGACGGCGAGTACCACCTGTTCGCCCAGCGGTGGTGGAGCTGCTGGCTGCACGCCGTCAGCAGGGACCTGATCCACTGGGAGGAACTGCCGCCCGCCTTCGGCAAGGGCGGCAAGTTCGGCGGCACCCAGTCGGGCAGCGCCGTGGTGGACTCGGCCAACACCTCGGGCCTCGCCACGGGCCAGAACACGCCCGTCATCGTCGCCTTCTGGAGCAGCACCGATAACCTGAACCAGTGCATCTCTTACAGCAACGACCGCGGGCGCACCTGGACGAAGTGGGACAAGAACCCCGTCCTCGTCCACCCCGAACGCGACCCGCGCGTGTTCTGGTACGAGCCGGGCAAGAAGTGGGTCATGATCCTGTCCGGCCCCGGCGGCACCTACGTGCTCTTCGAGTCCACGAACCTCACGAGCTGGCGCAAGCTGGACACCCTGAAGGGCTTCTTCGAGTGCCCCGACATGTTCCCGCTGCCCCTGGACGGCGACCGGAGCCGCCTCCTGTGGGTGGTGATTGACGGCGACGGCAGCTACGCGGTCGGAGACTTCGATGGCGCCACGTTCAAGCCGGCCACGGAGAAGCGGCGCACCGCCGGCCCGCACTTCTATGCCACCCAGACCTGGAACCACGTCCCCGAGAGGGACGGGCGCCGCATCCAGATCGCCTGGATGCGGGGCGGCAGGTACCCCAACATGCCCTTCAACCAGCAACACACGTTCCCCTGCGAACTCACCCTGCGAACGCGCGGCGGCACGCCCCGCCTGTTCCGGAAGCCCATCGCCGAGATCGCCACCCTCCACAAAGGCAAGACCGAGACGAAGAACCAGGCGCTGGCAGCGGGCGCGGAGTTGAACCTCGCCGCGAAGGGCGACCTGTTCCACATCCTCGCCACGCTGGAGATGGCCGAAGGGGCCGAGGCCGCCTTCCGCATTCGGGGCGAGACGTTGGCCTTTGCGACAGACAGGCTGACGATCCAGGGTTACACGGCCCCCGTGACCCCTCAGGGCGCGAAGCTGACCCTGGAACTGCTCGTGGACCGCACGTCCATCGAAGCCTTCGCCAACGAGGGCGAGGCGTCGGTGGCGGCCTGCTTCCTCCCGACCGATGAGACGCTCGCCCTCAAGTGCCTCAGGGGAAGCGTCCGGATCGCGGCCATCGAGGCGTATGAGCTGGAGTCCATCTGGAAGGACGCGCCGAGAAGATGAGCCCGCGCAGGCCCCGCCGCGGCACGCTGGCCGCCGGCGAGGGCCCGCTCAAGAAAGGAGACGCCGATGCCGAGAAGCCTGTTGTGCGCCCTGTGGGCCGGCCTGGCATTGGCGGCGTGCCTCGCCGCCGAGGAGCCGAAGAAACCGCCCGAGGCCAAGCCGGAGTTCGTGATCGGCGAGATGCGAATCCAGACCTTCCCGGCCCGGACCTATCTCTATGCGGAGCGCGAGACGACGATCGCCAAGGTCGGCCAGACCTTCGCCGAAGTCGTGCCCCCGCTCGTCAAGGTGGCCGAGGCGGGCCAGGCGCGCATCACCGGGCCGCTCGTGTCGGTGGCCGTGGGCGCGACGGGCGAGCCCGACGCCCCCTTCAAGCTCTTCGTCGGCTTCCTCGTGGCCGACGACACGAAGCCCGTGGGAGGCTTCCAGGTGAAGAAGCTGGCCGAGTTCCGCTGCGCGACGGTGCTCTACTCAGGCCCGTCGGCCAAGACGAGCCAGGCCTACGGCAGGCTCTTCGAGGCCCTCACCGCCGCCGGCCACGTGCCCACCGGCGAAACGCGCGAATACAACCTCTACTGGGAGTCGCCCGAGTCGCCGAACAACGTGATGCTCATCCAGGCGGGCGTCAAGAGCCCCGAGGCCGCCGGCCAGTTCTGACCGCGCGGCCGGTGTTGCCTGAGCTACAACGAACCGGGGACTGGGGTCATGGGGCCATTGCGCCGCTGGGTCTCGCATCACGTCGCCTACCCGCTGATGCTCGCGTGGATGTCGGCGCGCCGCGGTGGCACGTGGCGCCCGATGCATCGCCTCCGCGAGTTGGATGCGCTGTCGCGTGCCGAGCCACGCGTGTGGCAGGCGTTCCGCAACCAACAGCTCGTCCGCTGCCTCACGAGCGCGCTGGGCCACATCCCCTTCTACCGTGGTCTGCCGGCCCGCCTGCGCGACCTCGTACGCGACGACCCCATGGAGGCGCTGCGCCAGTTCCCCATCGTGACGAAGCGCGACATGCAGGACCGCGCCCAGGAACTCCTGGCCGACATCGAGCCGCCCGGCGGCCGCGCGACGAGTTGGACCAGCGGCTCGACGGGCCAGCCGACACAGTACTGGGTGGACTGCCGCCGGTGGCCCGTCCGCTTCCTGGCGGGGTTTCGCGACAAGATGCGCCTCGGCTGGCGCCCGGGCGATCCCGGGGCGCTGATCGAGGTGCCGAGCGCGCTGTTCTGGGAACGCCCGTGGTTCCGCCGCGTTCTCAACCGCCTCGGCGGCACGTACGTCGGCATCAACGTCCACACGATGACGCGCGAGTCGTCGCGCGCCTTCCTCGAGACGATGGAACGCCATCGGCCCGTCTACATCCGCGGCATCGCGTCGGGGGTGGACGACTTCGCCGGGCTGCTCGAGGCCCAGGGCCTCGAAGGCCGCGCCCGAGGGCTGGGCCTCAAGGCCATCACCACCTGCTGCGAGAAGCTCTATCCCCACCATCGCGAGCGGATCGAGCGGGTCTTCGGCACACGCGTCTTCGACCTCTACGGCTGCAACGAGTTCGGGCCGATGGCGCTCGAGTGCGCCGAGCACAATGGCCTCCACGTGGCCGCCGACACCCTGGTGCTGGAGATCGTGGACGACAGGGGCCAGCCTCTGCCCCCCGGCCAGAGCGGGCGCGTCGTGGTCACCGACCCGTGGAACCTGGGCTTCGCGCTCATCCGCCTCGACCTGGGCGACGTGGCCAGCTACCTGCCCAATGAGCCCCCCTGCCCCTGCGGCGTCACGTTCCCGCGCATCGCGCCCGTAGACGGCCGTCAGATGGATTTCGTCACGCTCCCCGACGGCCGGCGCGTCCATGGCCTGCACTTTGCCGGCCACCTCAACAAGGCCAAGGGAGTGCGCCAGTACCGCTTCGTGCAGGAGCGGCCCGACGAGTTGACGCTCTTCATCGTGGGCGATCCCGCGGCCGCGGAGCCCCAGCTCGCGAAAGTGCGCGGCGTCACCCCGCCCGGGATGCGGCTGGACATCCGGTTTGTGGACGAGCTGCCCCGCACCGACCGCGGCAAGCGGCTGTACGTCGTGTCGCGGGTGCGCCCGGAGCCCCATCGAAGCTGAAAGCTCCTTGACATTGGTCCCCGCGCCCGGTAGGCTAGTGGCGTTGGCATCGCCTCCCCCTCCGCTGGCCCTCCCCGACAAGAGGCCCCTTCGGCCCGATGGCTGGCTCCTTCGCCCTCGACGCGCTCGAGGCCGCCGTGCAGAGTCAGGCGCGCGGTCTCGGCGCACACTACACGCCGTACGAGATCGTCGAGCGGATCGTCCGCACCACGCTCGGCCCGCTGTGCGCGGGCCTTGCCGCGCACGAGGTGCCGGCCCTGCGCGTGCTCGACCCCGCGGTGGGCAGCGGGCGCTTCCTGGTGGCCGCGCTCGACTTCCTGACGCATGCCGCGGGGGGCGACGGGCGCACCCGCGCGCTCATCGGGAGACAGTGCCTCTACGGGGTGGACGTGGACCCCTGCGCGGTGGACCTGGCGCGCAGGGCCGTAGCGGCCGCCGCGGAGGTGTTGCCGGAGGAACTCGCCCGCCACCTCGTTGTGGGCGACAGCCTGCTCGCCGGCCCGGCGGCGCTTCTCGGGGCGGAGGCCTTCGATGCGGTGCTGGCCAATCCGCCCTGGATCTCGTACTCGGGACGCCACGCGGCGGCCATCGAGCCGGCCCGTCGCCGGCGCCTCGCCGAACGCTTCGCGTCGTTCCGCGGCTGGCCGACGACGCACGGCGCGTTCCTGGAGTTGGCGGCGGGCCTCCTGCGCCCGGGCGGCCGCGCCGCGCTCGTGGTGCCCCAACAGATGTGCCATCTGGCCGGTTACGAGGCGGCGCGGCGGGCCGCCGATGCGCTCTGCTGCCTCGAGCCGCCCCCCGAAATGCTGGGCGAGGGGTGCTTCGACGGCGTCGTGCAGCCGGCCGCGGTCCTCTACCTTCGCCGCAGGACCGGCGGCGAGTCGGGTGCCTGGGCCGCTGACGAACCGCTCGCTCACGGGGCGGAGGTCCGTTCGTTCCTGGAGCAGATGCGCCGCCACCCGCCCGCGCCGCCCGGCACGTTCCGCGACCCGGGCGTTCACACGGGCAACAGCGCGGCCCTGCTGCTGTATGACGAGCCGGCAGAGGGGCGGGTGCCGGTGCGCGAGGGCCGCTGCATCCACCCCTTTTCGCTCGACGAGCCGCGCCGGTGGCTCGACGCGGCGCCGCGGCTACCCCCGGGCCGCTACTGCCGCATCGGGCGGCCCGAGGCGTGCCTCGGGGCGCGCATCCTGCTGCGCCAGACGGCGAACCGGCCCGTCGCGGCCCGCCACACGGCGCCGGCATACTTCCGGAACAGCGTGCTCGCCTGCTACGGGATTTCAGGGCTGGACGACGCGGCGCTCCTCGGCCTCCTGAACAGCGCGCCGGTGGCGTTCTATCACCGGTGCTGCCATGCCGACAGCGGCCAGCGTGCGTTTCCCCAGGTGAAGGTGAGCCACCTCCAGGCTCTGCCCATCGCCCGCGAGGCGGGGGAGCTGGCGCCGCTCGCGCGGCGCCTGGAGGCGCTGGCCGCCGAGCCCGAGGGCCGGCCCGCCTTGCGGGCGGCGGCAATCGCGCAGCTCGACCGCCTGGCCTGTCGGGCCTATGGCCTCAGCGCGTCGGCCGAGGCCTGGGTGATGGGCTGGGCGAAGGCAGAGCGGGGGGAGGAAAAAGAAAAATAGCGGGGGCGATTGGCGGCACTTTGAGGACTCCTGCGGGGTTTGCACCCACGCACGAGCCAGGGAATACAGTGCGCGAGAGAAGCTTTCGCCGGGCGTCCCGACCGCCGCGGTGGCCAACTCGCGGGCGGCGGGGGGGTATCCGCGAGTTCCCGTTCCACCGAGGCGGCCGGAGAAGACGCCGGTTCGCACCAATCGCCCCCGAGCTTGTCAAAGTTGGGCCCCTCGCCCCGGCGCCATCACGTGAGAGCCGATGCAGCGCCGATGCCTTGTCCGCCTACTGAGTTTCCACTCTCGATGCCACGCGGTTTGAGGGGCCGCAGCCGATGCGACGCTTCGCATCTGACTGATCTTTATTAGAGCAACAACCATGCCACTGCGACGCAAATTCCTGCTCATGATCGGTTCAGGATGCGGTGCCATCGCCGTAAACATCGTTTTGTCAACAAGTTGCGTGCTGCACATCCCAGGCTGACGAGGGCCCGAACCAGCGCCTTGAGGGTTGGCGATGGCGCCATCGAGATAAGAAGCTGACTTCAGATAAACGGGTTGCATGCGCCAGCAGTAATCGCTTAAGTCGTGCTAATACAATTAGTTAGGCCAGATGCCACAGACTTGTGGCGCTTCTGTGGCGCCCCCTGGGCGATGCGGGGCTGTAGGAGGCGAGGCAGGGGCGACTTGGCTTGGGGGGTGGCAGGCTATCTATCGCGCAGGCGCCTGGGGCGGCTAGCTCTCGGCGCCAACGAGTTCCTGCACCACGGCGGGGTCCACGAGGCCCGCGAGCTTGCGGAGGGCGAGGGCCTCGATCTGGCGGACCCGCTCGCGGCTGACCTGGAAGCGACGGCCGATCTGCTCGAGGGTTTCGGCCTTGCGCCCGACGCCGAAGCGAGCGACGAGGACCTCGCGCTCGCGTGGGCTGAGTTCCAGGAGCAGCGAGGCGACGGTGGAGCGCAGGACCTCGCGGAAGTCGCGCCCGGCGGTGCCCGGCTCGGCGACGCGCTCGTCACCATGAGCCTCGATGAGTTCCTCGGTGCCGGTCATCTCGAGGTGGTGGCGCTGGGCCTCGCGCGGGAGGGTCTTGGCGAAGTTCTTGCGGATGGCCCAGCTCGCGTAGGTGGAGAAGCGCACGCCGCGGGCGATGTCGAATTTCTCGATGGCCTGCATGAGACTCACCGTGCCGTCGCTCACCAGGTCGTCGAGCCGGCGGCCCGAGCCGAGGTGGCGGCTGGCCAGGTGCACGACGAGGCGCAGGTTGGCGACGACCAGGCAGTTGCGCGCGGCCACGGCGTGGTCGTGCAGGCGCACGAGGCGCTGGAGCTGCGCGTCGGTGAGCTCCGAGGGCTTCAGCTCCTCGCGTGCGCGGGCCAGGAGGCACTTGGCGAGGTTGTAGCGGCGGAAGAGACGCTCCTCGCGCTCGGCGTCCAGCGGGCCCTCGATGCGGCTCTCGTCCACCTCCTCAGGCGGCAGGTCGCCCAGGATGGCCTGCTCGGCGTCGGCACGGTCGAAGTCGGGCGAGGGGACGAAGGACCACTCGGTGCCGAGCACCTCGTCCACGACCACCTGGCGGACGGCGTGGCTGACGGCGCGGGTGCCGATGAGGAACGAACGGGCGAGCTCGCGCGGCTGGTAGCCGTGGCGGTAGAGGGCGAGAAGCTGGCGGCGTTCGTCGTCGGTGAGCGGCTTGGGGCTGGGCGCGAAGATGGCCGTGCCGGGATGCTCGCGCGCGTAGTCGGCCAGCACGCGGCGCACGGCGTCGTGCGAGCAGCCGAACTCGCGGGCCAGGCGGCCCACGGCCTCGGTCGCCGTGAGGTCGTGCGCCAGCGAGAGCTCGAAGGCCCGCGCCAACAGGGCGCGGCGGGCCTCCGCGTCGAGGTACGAGTAGGCGCGCGTGCGGCCGATGATGTCGGGGTGCGCCTCGACGAAGGCCTCGAGATCGCCCTGGCACACGCCCGAACGCTTCTTGCCGTTGGGGAACACGAAGCGCAGCGTCACCAGGCCCTGCGCGCGCCAGCGGCGCAGGGTCTTGAGCGACACGTCGTAGCTGCGGCACACCTCCTCGAGGGCCAGCACCGGCTCGCCCGCCGAGGCCACGGGCAAGTCGAGCGAGTCGCTCAGCTCGTGCAGCAGCGTCATCAGGTCGGCCTGGAGCGAGGCGCCCTCGAACACCGCGTGCGGCGCGTCGTCGGGCCGGAAGCGGGTGATCTGGTAGACCACGTAGTCGTAGGGGTAGGATTGGGCGGGGTCGAGCAGCGGGGCGAACTTACGCAAACGGCCGAGTTGCTCGACCTTGCGCTTGCAGGGCGTGTAGGCGAACTGACGGGCCAGCTCGCCGATCAGGGCGTTGCGGTAGCGCGCCAAGCCGAACCTCCGCTTCCCGCCGCCCCATGAGTATACTACGGAGCCGCCATCCCGTCAATCACCTTTTTCCTCGCTCCGCGCGGCTTCGCGGCTTTGATTTCCCCATCTCCCGCCGATATACTGGGGGTGGGACGTGGGCCGCCCTGGGGAAACCATGCGCTACCGCGCCATTGCCGCGCTCATCCTTCTCGTCGCCGCCCAACCCTCGCGGGCGCACGGGCCGTTCAGCCTCGCCTGCCCGCGCACGCGCCCCGGCGGCGTGAAGATTGATGGCGACATCGCGGGGTGGCAGGACGACCGCTTCACCGCCGTGCCCTCCACCCGCCGTTGCTTCGGCCAACCGCGGTCCGACGACGACGTGAGTTTCCGCTTCGCGACGATGTGGGACCAGTGGTTCCTCTACGTGGCCGTGGTCGTGCGAGACGACTCGCTCGTCCCAGCCCCCACGCTCGACCGCCTCTACGAGGGCGACTGCGTGGAGATATGCCTCGACGTAAACAACGACAGCGAAGGCGGTTACGATGCCTCCGACTTCCAGTTCGTCATCTCCCCCACCGGCGGCCCGGGCAACAAGCCGCGCGTGAACCTCTACCGCAACCCGTTCTATCGCATTGACGACCGCCCCTTCGTTCACGTCGCATCCAACATCACCCCGGAGGGCTACGTCATCGAGGCCGCCTTCTCGTGGCGCCAGCTCGGCGCCGTGCGGGGCCTCGGCCAGATCGTGGGCTTCGAGATCGGCGTGCGCGATTACGACGCCGACGGTTCCAAGAAGGGCATCGCCTGGGCACCCGCCGCCGACCCAGCAGCTAACCCTTTGCGCTGGGGAGACTTAGTGCTCACCAACCAGCCCAACGCCGACGTCTCGCTCCTCGTCGAACCCATCCGCGAGCAGAACGAGCGCTGGCAGCGCCTCCTCAGTGGCTCGGCGCGCGAGACCGATAACCAGGTCGCCGTCACCGTCACCGCCGCGCAAGCCGGCCGCCTCGCCCTCGGCCTCGGCTGGAACCTCCAGTTCCGCGACGGCCGCTTCCCCGACTGGTCCGACGGCGCCTGGCGCGCCTTCCTCGAACTCCTCGAATGGGCACGCCCAGCCTGGCTCCGCTACGGCGTAAACCTCGGTCAATGGGAGCCCAAGAACGACGACGCAGACCCCACCCACCCCAACTGGGAGGGCTTCGCCTTCCGCTCCAAGGCCATGCTCCACCACTATCGCGTCCTCGACCTCTGCGAACGCCAGGGCATTGACGTCCTCTGGGCCAACTGGTGCATCGGCGACCGAGCCACCGGCGTCCACTGGCTCGCCGAGTCCACCCGCGACCCAGCCCTCACCGACCCCGACGGCGACCCCTACAACGACGCGCCCTATGACCCCGAGGAACTCGCCGAGAGCCTCGCCGCCTGCCTCCACCACCTGAGAAACGTTCGCAACTACACCTGCGTCAAGCACGTCTCCCTCTGGAACGAACCCGACCAGGGCTGGTCCCTCAACTCCCCCTCGGCCGGCTACCCCAAGCCCTTCTGGACCTACTACGACGCCCTCGCCAAGCACCTGGTCCGCCTCGGCCTGCGTGACGCCGTAAAGATCGTGGGACCAGAGACTTCCACCGGCAGTTACGACAGCCTCTCCTCCCTCGCCGGCAAGCCGGCCCCCTACTCGAACGAGGCGGATATCCTCGCTCACCACGACTATCTCGGCTTCGCCGACTACCATCGCATTGACCGCGGCGCCCCCATCGCCCGCGCCGCCAAGGCCTACGCCGAGCTGCGCTCCGCTCTCCCTAAACCCATTGCCGTCACGGAGTTCGGCAACATGGGCAACGGCTCCGAGGACGTTGCCGGCGACGACGCCGTCTGGGCCGGTTCCCTCTCCTGCGCCCGCCTCGTCGTCGAGGGCCTCAACGCCGGCGTCGCCGGCTTCCTCCGCTGGGAGTTCAAGCCGTATGGCGTGTCATGGCAGAACTTTGGGGCGTTGACGACCCTCAGCCAGCGTGCCCTCTTCGAGCCCTACCGTCCCGTCTTCTTCCCCCACGCCCTCCTCTGCCGCACCGCCACCAAGGGAGCGGACGTGCTGGTCACCCAGGTCCAGGGCGGGCTCGACGAAAACGCCGTCCCCCGCGTCACTTGCGTCGCGCTCTACCAGCGCGACACGGGCCTCGCCCTCCTCCTGGTCAACGACGGCTTCCAACCGAAGCAGATCACCCTCAAGCTCGACCCTAAGCTGCCAGGCGGCATGCCCTTACAGCTCGGCCACCTGTCATACGACGCCACCCTGCCCAACACCTTCTACAAGCACCCCCCCGTAGCCGTAGCCAATGGCGAGGCCCTCCTCACCCTCGCCCCTCGCAGCATTCACTCGCTCTCGACGCGCCAGGACTTCACCCAAGTGTCTCCACTGCCGATACTTCCACCGCGCGAGGAGCCGCGATACACCACCCGGAAGGCCGCCGGCGTCGAGCACGACGTGGCCCTAATGCGCTTCGACGCCGATTACGACTGGCGCGTGTGGCAGAGCACGGCCGGCCACACGGCTTTCACCAGCGCTGCCGACCAGGCCGACGCCGCAAACCGTGTGCTGAGAATCGCTTACGACATGATCGGCGTCCGGGCCAACCAGCGCCCCGAGCACGTCGTCGCCCACACAGACCTCATCGTCCGCGGTGCCCCGCTCCGCATCGCCGCCCGCGTCCACGGCGACGGCCGGGGGCATCTCCTCAGCTTCGTCTTCCTCGACTCCAAGGGCGAAGTCTTTGAGGCGCCTGAACCTGTGGCGATTTCGTGGACGGGTTGGCGGGCGCTCGAGCGCCCCATCGCCGACTTCCCCAAAGGCTGGGGCCGCTGGAACGGCGACGGCGTGCCCGACTATCCCCTCCGCGGCTTCGGCATCGTCCTCACCGCGCCCAGCACCGACTTCGTCGGCAAAGGCATCCTCCAGGTGGACGACATCGAGGTCGTCTCGGCGCCCCCCGCTCCCGCCCCCTGAGGCGCCGCCGCCAAGAGGCGTCTCCCGCCATCCGCCTCACGCCTGGCCGTCATAGTCGCTCATCTCCGGCCCGGCGGCCGACTGAGCAAGTATGGCGCTTTGGCGATTCAGGCCCCTCCAGGGCCATTGCGCCCATACTTGCTCATTTTCCCCCCCACGCACTTGAGCAAGCATGGGCGCATGTTCCCAAGACGCTACATGCCCGGGTGCGGGCCGGAATTGTAGGCAGGGTGATTGTCTCTGGAGCCTGAAGGGCTCGCATGGGATAGCCCAGGGCAACGTCCTGGGTTCAGCGGGATTCACGAGTCCAGCCCTGAAGGGGCGAGATAGAAGCTCCCTATTCCGCCCTGTCAGGGCTGCCGCGGGGCGGTCTTGTTCCCAGGGCGTTGCCCTGGGCTATCCTATTTCGCTCCTTCGGAGCTCCCGCAGCCACCTACAATTCCGGCCCACACCCCTACATGCCTCTTCCCTTGACTTCCGCCGGCCGAATCGCCATGATGTCGTTCGTAGTGCGGCCTTCAGGCCGTACAGATACGGGCTGAAGCCCGCACTGCGAACGCGCCTACAGGCCGAAGGCCGCTCCACGAACTCACCCAGGAGGGCGCGGCATGCCTGATAGCAACACCAAGCCTTCGACCCTCGGCGGCTTCGAACTGGTCGCCGCCCTCGGGAAGGGCGGCATGGGCACCGTGCTCAAGGCGCGCCAGGTCTCGATGGACCGCCTCGTCGCCCTCAAAATCCTCCCCAAGAAGCTCGCGGAGAACGAGGCATTCGTCCAACGCTTCCTCCGCGAGGCCCGTTCCGCCGCAAAGCTCCGCCACCCCAACATCGTCCAGGCATACGACGTCGGGCAGGCCGATGGCTACTACTTTTTCGCCATGGAGTTCGTGGACGGCGAGGCGCTCTCGGAGATCATCCGCCGCGACGGACCGCTGGAGCCGAGCCGCGCGCTCGACGTGATGAAACAGGTCACGAGCGCCCTCGCCGCCGCTCACAAGGAGGGAATCGTCCACCGCGACATCAAGCCGTCCAACATCATGCTCGACAAGGAGGGCCAGGTCCGCGTCACCGACTTCGGCCTCGCCAAACGCGCGGAGGGCGACGTGGAGGTCACTGCCGACGGCGCGGTCTTGGGCACCCCCGCCTACGTTGCGCCCGAGATGGCCAAGGGTGGCGAGGCCGACGGCCGCTCCGACCTCTACTCCCTGGGGGCCACCATCTTCTGCGCCCTCGCCGGCCGCCCACCATTTGAGGGCAGGAACTTCTCCGAGGTGCTCGTCAAGCAGGCCACCGAGCAGGCCCCGCCGCTGGCCACCCTCGCGCCGCGCGTGGACCGTCGCCTTTGCCATATCATTGACAGGCTCCTCCGCAAGAACCCCGAGGCCCGCTACCAGTCTGCCGCGGCGCTCCTAGACGACCTCAATGGCCTGGGCAAGCTCCAATCGGTTGCGGCCCCTCGCGCCGAAGGCCGAGCCAAGCCCGCCGAGGCACCAACTCTGGAGATGACCGAGGGTCAGCGCGCTCGTGTGGGCGGGGCCTGCGTGCCTCGCGTCTCTCCGCGGGCCGGAGACGGCCCGCCCACAAGATCACCCAAGGCCACCTGGCTCGCCGTCGCGGCGGTCGCGGTGATCGCCATCGTCGTCGGGATCGTTGTTCTTGGCCGCGGCCCCAAGTCGCCCGACCAGGCTAAGAGCGCCAAGTCTTCGACGTCTTCACCCGTCCACCCATCCACTCCTCCACCCATCCCCTCCCCCAAGATCCCCCCACCCCCAAC